>ENA-OROE01001805-OROE01001805.1-human-gut-metagenome-genome-assembly--contig:-NODE-1805-length-12175-cov-4.969059_pt1 | contig 12175 bp, 10 predicted proteins | sample MGYA00242126_ERZ509044 | MGnify/ENA primary metagenome ERZ509044 (study PRJEB26280, sample SAMEA2338716) | human gut metagenome | biome: human gut; feature: human-associated habitat; material: faeces... | reverse complement strand
CCGTGGAGATCGGCAAGCGGCTGGGTCTGGATCACCCTGAGGTGATCAGCAAGGAGGTTCTTCAGGAGGCGGAGGGTACCCGCATCGAGATGAAAGGCAAGCTGACCTTCGACGTGGATCCCACCAAGCTGGAGGTCCCCCCCGAGCCCCACCATTTGAGTGACGCCGTGCTTTACAAAGAGTTCGAGGAGCACCCCATGGTGGTGGTCTGCGGCACGGTAGGCGAGGATGAGCACTCTGTGGGCCTGCGGGAGATTATCAATATCAAGCACGGCGGCATTGAAAAGTGGGGGGTCAAGGTTCACTACCTGGGCACCTCCGTCCCGGTAGAAAAGCTGGTGGAGGGTGAGCGCGAGAAGCTGCTGCATCTGGACGATGTGCTCCACAAGAGAGTCATCGGTCAGGACGAGGCCGTGACCAAGGTGAGCGAGGCCATCCTGCGCAGCCGCGCCGGCATCGCCAACCCCAACCGCCCCATCGGCAGCTTCCTCTTCCTCGGCCCCACCGGCGTCGGCAAGACCGAGCTGGCCAAAGCGCTGGCTCAGGCTCTGTTCGACGATGAGCGGAACATGGTCCGTATCGATATGACCGAGTATATGGAGAAGTTCAGCGTCAGCCGCCTGATCGGCGCGCCTCCGGGATACGTGGGTTATGAGGAGGGCGGTCAGCTGACCGAGGCTGTCCGCCGCAAACCCTACAGCGTGGTGTTGTTCGATGAGGTGGAAAAGGCCCACCCCGATGTGTTCAACATCCTGCTGCAGGTACTGGACGATGGCCGCATCACCGACAGCCAGGGCCGTACCGTGGACTTCAAGAACACGGTGATCATCCTGACCTCGAATCTGGGCAGTGACATCATTCTGAACGATCTGGAGCAGCGCCGGGCACAGGGCACCAACGAACTCAGCGACGAGGCAAAGCATCAGATCGACCTGCTGCTGAGGAGCAAGTTCCGCCCCGAGTTCCTGAACCGTCTGGACGAGATCGTCTACTACAAGAGCCTGACCAAGGACGAGATGCGCAAGATCGTGGATCTGCAGCTGGCAGACCTGCGCAGCCGCATGGACGAGGGCAAGCATCTGAATCTGGACGTGACCACCGCCGCCAAGGACTACATCATCGATTCTGCCTACGACAGCGTCTATGGTGCCCGCCCCATCAAACGGTTCATCCAGAGCCGGGTGGAGACCCTGATCGCCAAGGCGATCATTCAGGGCCGCTATGCCGAGGGCAGCACCCTGACCGTGGATTACGACGGAAATGCCCTTGTGCTGAAATGATTTTCCACAGTTTTACCAGTTTTGTACCTCTGTGCCGGCTGTAATGCTTGCATGGGGGTGCGGAATATGATATTATAACAAGTAACATTGATGTGCTTTTCATCGCGGAACAGCCACGGTGGAAAGCACATTTTTGTATCCCTAGGAAAGAACTCCTTCCGTCATCGCTGCGCGATGCCACCTCCCTCGGTGAGGGAGGCTGACCGTGCGGCAAGGCTCCCTCTTTGAGGGAGCTGGCTGCGAAGCAAACTGAGGGAGTCCGTTCTTTAATAAAAAACAGAAAGTTGAGTGTGATTTTCCTTTATTATGGACGATGGCAGTATGACGCTCTGGGTGGCGTTGGTGATCCTGGTGGGATTCTCCGCCTTTTTCTCCGCTTCCGAGACCGCATTTTCCTCCCTGAATCAGATCCGCCTGAAAAGCCGCGCCGAGGACGGCGATTCCTCTGCCGCCCGGGTGCTGAACATGGCGGAGCAGTATGACAAGCTGCTTTCCACCATCCTCATCGGCAACAATATCGTGAACATCGCCGCCGCTTCCATTGGCACCATCCTGTTTACCCGGATGCTGGGTGCCGAGCGGGGCGCAACGGTGTCCACCATTGTGCTGACGATCATCGTGCTGATCTTTGGCGAGGTGACCCCCAAGAGCCTGGCCAAGGAGATGCCGGAAAAGGTGGCCACGGCAGTCTCGCCCTTCCTTGTGCTCCTGATGGCCCTGATGACCCCGCTGACCTGGCTGTTCACCCAGTGGAAAAAGCTGCTGGGCCACTTTGTCCACAGCGGCGAGGCCGATACCATCACAGAGGGTGAGCTGATGACCATGGTCAGCGAGGCTGAAAATGACGGCGAGCTGACCGACCGGGAAAGCGAGCTCATCCGCAGCGCCATCGAGTTCGATGACGTGGAGGTGGAAGAGATCCTGACCCCCCGTGTGGATGTGGTGGCTGTGGAGGATGATATCCCGCTGGAGGAGCTGGCCCAGACCTTTGCGGAGTCCGGTTACTCCCGTCTGCCTGTCTATCACGGCACCATTGATAACATCATTGGTGTGGTACATGAAAAGGATTTCTATATCGCCCGCCTGAAAAAGGCGACCAAGATCGATGATCTGGTGGTGCCCACCCTGTATACCACGGGCTCCACGCAGATCTCCCAGCTGCTGCGCACCCTCCGGGAGCAGCACCACCACCTGGCCGTTGTTGTGGACGAATACGGCGGCACCGAGGGTATCATCACGCTGGAGGATATCCTGGAAGAGCTGGTGGGTGAGATCTGGGATGAGCACGACGAGGTCACTGAGGACTTCCGCAAGCAGTCGGACGGCAGCTGGCTGGTGTCCGGCTCTGCCAGCGTCGATGATCTGTATGAGGAGCTCGACCTGCCGGAGGAAGAGGATATCGATTCCAATACCGTCAACGGTCTGGTGCAGGAAAAGACCTGCCATCTGCCCAAGGTAGGCGACCGCTTTACCCTGGGCGAGTACGATGGTGTTGTTACCCGCACCGCCAAGCGCCGCGTGACGGAAGTGCGCCTGACTCCCGCCGCCCCGGCTGAGGATGCCGAGAAGGACGACGAAAAGGATAAGCGCTTCTCCCGCCTTGCACAGCGCGGAGAGAGCCGCTGACAGGAAGCGTAAGATAGAAACAGTGAAACGCCGCCGGGTGGAGCTTTTGGCTCTGCCCGGCGGCGTTTTCTTGATTCAAGTCCTTGCCCGCGGCCCTGCACTGTGCTAAACTGAATAAAATACAGAACGCAGGAGGACAAGGAACTTGAAACGGATGTCGAAGTTTGCGCGCCGGTGTGCGGCGCTGATGCTGGCGGTGGTGCTGCTCTGCATGGCAGTGCCTGCCGCCTTTGCAGCGGAAGGGGACACCCTGCCCGCCGGTGCCACCACCATGGGCGGTGCCAACACTACTCTGATCCCGGACGAGGAGGAAAACTGCCTGAGCTGGCTCTTCGGCTCCGGCGATACCATCACCATGCCCTACCTGAACGTCAAGGGGCAGGGCCTGCGCCGGAACGTGACCCTGGATCTTGAGGACTGTCTGGTGGGCATCACCTACACCGAACTGGGCTCCATCGGCAGCTATGTCAGTGACGCGGCGGCACAGCAGGCGTGGAAAGCGCAGGCGGTGGCCATCCACTCCTATCTGGAATACCACAAGAAATATGGATCTTCGGCCAATGCGCTGGTGTACACCCCCGTGGATCAGATCCCTACCTCTGCCCGCAGCGCCATCCGCAGGGCAGTCTCTGAGGTCAAGGACGAGGTGCTGACCTGCAACGGCAGCGTCATTGATGCAGTGTGGTCGGCCAGCGCGGGGTACAACACCCAGACCGGCGTGTACGGCACCTGCTCCGGTCTGGATGCCTGGGGCACCGATGTGCCCTATCTGCAGAGCGTGGAAAGCCCCTACGAAGAGCAGTATCACAACCTGATGCGCCGGGTCATCGGCAAGGATTACCGCTATACCGAGTACAACGACAGCAAGACCGGCCAGCCCTACGAGAGCGCCGACACCACCCATAAGGATCTGGGCGGCTTTGTCCAGTACAATACCTTTGTCTCGAACGGAAAGAGCTACCGCTACATCGGCCAGTTCGTTTCCTCCCGTTATTGCTTTGATTTCAGCGCGGACGAGAACGGAACCCCCTGCATGAACTACTATGGCTTCGGCCACGGTGTGGGCATGAGCCAGTGCGGCATGGTGGGCTATGCGCAGGAGCAGGGCATGGGCTACCGGGACATCCTGCGCCACTACTATACCGGCGTGTCCTTTGGCACGGTGGGCAGCGGCAGCTCGAACGGCGGCCTGTTCGGCTGGCTGTGGAGCCTGCTGGGGCTGTAATAAATTTTGCACCGGAAAGCGCAGGAAATGCGGAAAAGCGCTTCTCAAACGGGACGAAATCTGGTATACTATTATAGTTTGTAAAAATGCGTCTGGGCGGCGGAATGGCCCAGTGAAGTGGAGAAGTCGGAATGCAGTTGGAGAAAGCAAAGGAAACAAAGCAGGACATGGAGCGCTGCCGCCTGCTGGCACAGCGCATTGCGGAGGAGCTGGCCCCGGCAACAGCTGCGGTGCTGAACGCCGAGACCCCGGCACTGGAAAAGGCCCTGCACCGGGCGGGCGTGGATGCCAACCCCTTTACAGTGGCTGCCCGGCAGGCAGACCTGCTGGTGGTGGAGGACCCCGCCTGGGTGGAGATGCCCGCGCAGCTGCCCGGACAGGTGCTGCTGGTGTTTACCGGCAGCAACGTGGCTGAGGGCTGGGCCGAGGAACTGGCCCGTCGGGGCTACTACCGGGATTTCCGCTGGCGCAGCCGGGGCCGTGCCCAGCAGTCGGCTCTGTACTGCACGGTCCAGCCTGCCACCGCCGAGATGATCGCGGGCTATGAGAAGGAGCTGGATCTCCTGCGCGACCGGATGGTGCGTGCCGAGCGCACCTGCAACGAGGAAGCCGCCCTCATTGAGCGGCTCCGCAGCGACCTTTCCCTGAGCCGCAGCCATGCCAAAAACCTGGAAAAGACCCTGAACGAGGTGACCAGCTCTACCTTCTGGAAGCTGACCTGGCCCATGCGGTATGTTGTCAGCAAGAGCCGCCAGATCTGGCACACCTTCCCGCTTTTCGTCCTGCTGGGTGAGCTGCGCCGGGACGGCATTTCGGGAGTGCGGGAGCACGCCCGCGCCAGGCGGGAGTATGCCGCCCTCTTCCCGGGGAACCTCCTGCGGGCCGACCGCTTTGCCCCGGTGGAGCTGCTGGTCAGGCAGGCAAACGATCAGCCTGCCGGTCCCAAGATCAGCATCGTGGTGCCCCTGTACAACACCCCGCTGGATTTCCTGGACGAGATGCTGGATTCCGTGGTGAACCAGACCTACAAGAACTGGGAGCTCTGCTGCGTGGATGCCGGTAAGGACGAGGCCGTAGGCCAGCATGTGCAGGCCCGTGCGAAGGCCGATGCACGCATCCGGTATCAGAAGCTGGAAAAGAATGAGCTGATCCCCGGCAACACCAACAAGGGCTTTGAGATGGCCACCGGTGAGTATATCGCCTTGCTGGACCACGATGACCTGCTGCATCCCTGCGCCCTGTGGTACGCGGCCAGGGCCATTGCCGAGCAGAAGGCCGATTTTGTCTACACCGACGAGGCGACCTTTGAGGGGAAGCCGGAGCATGTGGTGCTCTACCACTTCAAGCCCGACTTCATGCTGGACAACCTCCGCTCCAACAACTACATCTGCCACCTGACCGTGTTCAGCCGCGCCCTGATGGAGCGGGCCGGCGGCGGCGAGCGGATGGAGTACAACGGCAGCCAGGATTACGAGCTGTTCCTTCGCCTGACGGAGCAGGCTGAGAAGATCGTTCACATTCCCCATGCCCTGTATTACTGGCGCTCCAGCCCCGGCAGCACGGCGGCGGATATCTCCGCCAAGACCTACTGCATCGACGCAGGCATTGCGGCCCTCAAGGCCCACTATACCCGCTGCGGGATCGCTGTGGACGATGTTGCCCTCATCCCCGGCACTCCGGGCTATTACAAGACCGATTACACCATTGAGCACCCGGGCCGGGTGAGCATCCTCATCCCCACCTGCGACCACATCCGGGATCTGGAGCTCTGCGTGGATTCCATCTATGCCCGCACCACCTACCCGGATTTTGAACTCATCCTCATTGAGAACAACAGCAAGCAGCCCGAGACTTTCCGCGCCTACGAGCGGATGCAGAAGGAACACCCGGACAACCTCAAGGTCGTGACCTGGGAGGGCAAGGGCTTCAATTACAGCGCCCTGAACAACTTTGGCGAGCAGTATGCCACCGGCGAATACCTGTTGCTGCTCAACAACGATACCGAGGTCATCACCCCCAACTGGCTGGAGGAAATGGTCATGTACGCCCAGCAGAAGCGGGTGGGCTGTGTGGGTGCAAAGCTGCTCTACCCCGATGACACCATCCAGCACGCCGGCATCGGCTTTGGCATCGGCGGCGTGGCGGGCCACCTGCACAAGTATTTCCCGGCAGCATCCGATGGCTACATGGGGCGGCTGAACTATGTGCAGGATGTTTACGGCGATACCGCCGCCTGCCTGCTCATCCGCAAGGAGATCTACGACGAAGTGGGCGGTCTGGACGAGAGCTATGCCGTGGCCTTCAACGATGTGGACTTCTGCCTCCGGGTGCGGGACAAGGGCTATCGCGTCGTGTGGACGCCCTACGCCCAGCTGACCCATTACGAGAGCAAGAGCCGCGGCGGCGACGAGAAAGACCCCGTCAAGGCAGCACGCTTTGCCGCCGAGCAGCAGCGGCTGTATGACATCCACGGCAAGGCGGATATTCTGGACGACCCCTATTATAACCCCAGCCTGACCCGAGACCGGGAGGATTTCTCGGAGAGCGGCGATTTGCGGAACCTCAAAGAGGGAAAAGTGACAGTGAGGTGGCGAAACGCATGAACATCAAAGGCCATTTTGAGACCATCACCCGGCACAAGCTGCTGGTGATGAAATACTGCTTTGCCTGCGGGCTCTACGAGCAGGGCCTTGCCCACGACCTGAGCAAGTACAGCCCCACCGAGTTCATCCCGGGCTGCATCTACTATCAGGGCGACCACAGCCCCAACGAGGCAGAGCGCGCCGCCCGGGGCTATTCCTCGGCATGGCTCCACCATAAGGGCCGCAACAAGCACCATCTGGAATACTGGATCGACTACACAACCAACAAATCCGGCCTGGGCGGCATGAAAATGCCACTGCGCTATGTCTGCGAGATGGTCTGCGACCGCGTGGCGGCCAGCCAGATCTATCTGGGCGACAAGTACACCGACGCATCCCCGTGGCAGTATTATGAAAAGAGCAAGGATCACTATCTGCTCCATCCCGAAACAAGGGCACTGCTGGAAAAGCTGCTGCTGATGGTCCGGGATCTGGGGCAGGAGCGCACCTTTGCCTACATAAGATTCCTGCTCGGGTGTGAAGATAACGATTAAATAAAATCAAGGAGGCATTGCAATGAAACGTTTCAAAAAAGTTCTGGCACTTGTTCTGGCCGGTGTTCTGGCACTGGCAATGCTGACCGCCTGCGATGGCACCACCGACCCGGATAAGGTTATCCCGGATATCGATACTGCTAACGTGGTTGACACTGTGAATCACATGGCAGCAGACTCCAAGGAGGGTCTGGGTCAGGTGTATTACAGTGCAAAGTACAGCGAGATCACAAAAGAACTGCTGAACAACTGGCTGGAAAACCGTGAGAAGTCCGTTACCTACGCAGAAGAGTATCAGAAAATTGTCGCAAAAATGGGCGGCAATGCGAAGATCGTAGTTGGCCTGACGGATAAGAATGTGATTCCTGGTCTGACAAGTGGCAACCCGGCGGTGAAGGGCAGTGCCAAGTATGATGTGCTGTTCAAAGATACCAGCGCATACAATCTGGCAGACAGAATCGGTGTGGCGTTTGTCAAAACGGAAAATGGCACAGTCTATCAGCTGGTCTGCCTGTTCGACGTGAACTGAGCATCACACAACGCCAAAACAGCATAACGCATAAAAAGCCCCCGGAAACGGCGCGAACCGCTTTCCGGGGGCTTTTGTGTCAGAGAAACCGCTTACTGCTCGTTCTCGTAGATCTTAATATAGTGGGGGGCGTTTCTGTCCTGCACAAAGAGAAGCGTGCAGGTAAGTGCGGCGGCTAAGAACGTGAAGATGGCAAGCAGAGCTTTGAGAACTTTCATGGTATCCGATCCTCCTTGGCGGGCATGGCCCGGTCGTTCAAATGCGGAGCAGGGGACGTTCCGCAGGGTCATTAGCAACAGTATACCATAATCCCGGTAGAAAGGCAAACGGTAGTAAAGTTGCGTGAAGTTGGTGGTTGTTAATAAAAAAACAATTAGTTAGATACGACTAATCGTTAAAAATGGCAAAGAAAATTGAGGAAATTGCATCATTTTGGTGCTGTTGTCGTTGAACTTCCGGCTGTAAAATGATACAATAACTGTGTTAAGCAGCTGCTGTCCCTGCCGCAGTGCGCCCGCATGAGGGCAGGGGTGGCAATTCAAGCAGAATGGGGGATTTATTCCATGTTGAACAAGCTGAAACGTGCGGCGCTTGGCGCGCATACGCCGCATGACAAGGCAACCGCTGCAAGCAAACCAGTTCCGATGCCTCTGCCCGCGCAGGTACGCATCCTGATGAGCCAGCACATCGGCGCTCCGGCGAAAGCCCTGGTCAAAAAGGGCGACGAAGTGTTTGTTGGCACCAAGATCGGTGAAGCAGGCGGTTTCGTCTCTGCAAATATCCACTCCAGTGTTTCTGGTACCGTGGCCGCTGTGGAACCCTTCCGTCTCTCCAATGGCCGGATGTGCGACTCTGTTGTCATCAAGACCGATGGCAAGCAGACCGTGGACCCTGCCGTGAAGGCACCCGAGGTCACCGACAAGGCCAGCTTCCTGGCAGCCGTGCGTGAGTGCGGCCTGGTGGGTCTGGGCGGCGCAGGCTTCCCGACCGATGTCAAGCTGCAGCCCAAGCAGACCGTGGACACCCTGCTCATCAACGCTTCCGAGTGTGAAGTCTGGCTGACCAGCGACACGCAGGAGATGCTGAACTGCAGCGATGATATCGTCCGCGGTATCGAGGCCGTGCTGAAGTACACCGGCATCCCGAAGTGCGTCATCGGCATTGAGAACAACAAGCCCGAGTGCATCGAGCTGTTGAATCAGAAGACCAAAGACAAGCCCGCCATCGAGGTCAAGGCACTGCCCAGTGTTTACGGCACCGGCGCAGAGCTGATCCTGATCGAGAAGTGCCTGGGCCGCGAGGTTCCGCACGGCGGTCTGCCCGCAGATGCAGGTGCCATCGTGATGAACGTGACCTCTGTTTCTACCCTGGGCAAGTACCTGGCTACCGGTATGCCGGTGGTCAGCCGCTGCATCACCGTGGACGGTGATGCCTGCGCAAAGCCCCAGAACCTGATCGTTCCCGTGGGCACTGCCTACGAGGATGTTCTGAACGCTGCCGGCATCAAGGGCGGCGTCACGCTGGGCAAGGTGGTCGCCGGCGGTGCCATGATGGGCCCCGCTGTGGAGAACCTGAGCTACCCCACCACCAAGACCACCTCCGGCCTAATCATGCTCAGCGCCGCTGCTGCAGAGCCCCCGCAGGTCAACCCCTGCATCCGCTGCGGCCGCTGCGTGGAGTACTGCCCCATGGGTCTGGAGCCCGTGGAGGTCAACCAGGCTTATGTAGCCCGCGATGTTCAGGAGCTGGGCAAGCTGCATGTTGATTACTGCTTCAACTGCGGCTCCTGCACCTTTGTCTGCCCGGCAAAGCGCCCCTGCACCCAGATGATGGGCCTGGCAAAGGCGTTCTACCTTGGTGAAATCAAAAAAGGAGGCAATAAGTAATGGATACGAAGCTTATTGTTTCGGCCTCCCCGCACCTGCGCAGTGAGGAAACGACCCAGAGCCTGATGGCCAACGTGATCGTTGCCCTGTGCCCCTGTGTGGTGGCCTCTGCAATCATCTTTGGCGCGCGTGCCCTGCTGGTCACCGCAGTGTCCGTTGTGGCATGTGTGGCCTTTGAGTGGCTGTACTGCAAGCTGCTGAAGAAGGCAAACCCCATCAGCGACCTGTCCGCTGTGGTCACCGGCATCATTCTGGCCATGAACGTGCCCGTGGGCATGCCCATCGGCCAGCTCATCATCGGCGACCTGGTTGCCATCATCGTGGTCAAGCAGCTGTTCGGCGGCATTGGCATGAACTTTGCAAACCCTGCACTGGTGGGCCGTATCGTGCTGTTCATCAGCTTTGCTGGTTCCATGAACAATTGGGTGTTCCCCGATGCAGCGGTCGACCAGCTGTCCAGCGCTACCCCGCTGGCTGTGGCTGACACCAGCAAGCTGAGCCTGCTGGATCTGTTCATGGGCGTGCACGGCGGTGTTCTGGGCGAGACCTGCGCTCTGGCCATCCTGCTGGGCCTGATTTATATGGTGGCCACCAAGACCATCAGCATCGCCATCCCCGCTTCTTACATCGGCAGCATGTTTATCTTCTACCTGATCTCCACCGGCAGCCTGCACGGCGCACTGGTCGGCATCCTGTCCGGCGGCCTGATGTTCGGTGCTGTGTTCATGGCAACGGACTACGTTACCAGCCCCTTTACCCTGAAGGGCAAGCTGATCTACGGCCTGTGCCTGGGCATCGTCACCTTCGCCATCCGTCAGTGGGGCAGCTACGCCGAGGGCGTTTCCTTCGCGCTGCTGTTTATGAACCTGTGGGTCCCCTTTATCAACGATTGGACCCGTCAGACTCCTTACGGCTATGTTAAGCCTGCAAAGAAAGCAAAGGAGGGTGCTGGCAAATGAATAAGAATTCTTCCTGGGAGACCAGTGTAAAGCCTGTTGTTGTGCTGAGCGTGATCGCACTGATCGTCAGCCTGCTGCTGGCCATGGTCAACTCCTTTACGGCTCCCATCATTGAGGATAACCAGAAGGCCGCAACGCTGGCTGCCTATGTGGACGTGATGCCCACCGTTTCCAGCGCCTCCGATCTGGAGGAAGTGACCGACTACACCACCGAGAACATCACCGGTGCTGTAAAGGCCACCGACGGCTCCCTGGCCATCAAGGCTGAGGAAAAGGGCTTTGACGGCGGCATCCTGTCCGTCATCATCGGCTTCGACACCAACGGCACTGTCACCGGCATCTGGGTGGACGCTTCTACCCAGACCAAGGGCATCGGCAGCAACGTTGCCACCGACAGCTTCCTTGCTCAGTTCGATGGCATGGATGGCACCCAGAACATCACCCTGGGCCAGGGCTACGACGCATACAGCGGCGCAACCATTTCCTCTAAGGCTCTGTTTGCCGCCATCAACGATTGCATCAACTGCTACAACGAGTTGGCATAAAGGAGGTTGGTAAGAAATGGCAAGCGAAAACAAGTCCAAGGTAAGCATCCTTACCAACGGCATCATCAAAGAAAACCCCGTTCTGCGTCTGGTTCTGGGCACCTGCTCCTGCCTGGCTGTTACCACGGCAGTTTCCAGCGCGCTGGGCATGGGCGCAGCCTTCACCTTCGTGCTGGTGTGCTCCAACATCCTGATCTCGCTGCTGCGCAACGTGATCCCCGCTAAAGTCCATCTGCCCTGCTACATCGTCATCATTGCAGGCTTCGTGACCATCGTTCAGATGGTGATGCACGCCTACATGGACAGCCTGTACACCGCACTGGGCGTGTTCCTGCCCCTGATCGTTGTCAACTGCATCATTCTGGGCCGTGCAGAGGCCTTCGCCTCGAAGAACAATGCCTTCGATTCGGCGCTGGACGGTCTGGGCATCGGCCTGGGCTTCACGCTGTCGCTCACTGTCATCGGCACGATCCGCGAACTGCTGGGCAGCGGCGCCGTGTTCGGCTATTCGCTCGGTACGGCCGACTACATGCCGCTCGTATTCGTGCTGGCGCCCGGCGGATTCCTCGTGCTGGGGTATCTGATGGTCGTATTTAACAAATTAGCCAAGAAATAGTCATGGAGCAGATAACATACTTTGCAATCGTCATCGGAGCCATCTTCGTCAACAACGTCGTGTTGGCTCAGTTCCTCGGCATCTGCCCCTTCCTGGGCGTATCCTCCAAGGTCGAGACCTCGATGGGCATGGGGGCGGCCGTGACCTTCGTCATGGCGCTCACGGCGCTCGTGGCGTGGTCGATCCAGACTTATATCCTCGATCCGTTGCAGATCCAATACATGCAGACGATCGTCTTCATCCTGGTGATCGCGGCGTTGGTGCAGATGGTCGAGATCATGTTGAAAAAGCTCTCGCCGTCGCTCTACCAGGCGCTCGGTATCTTCCTGCCGCTCATCACGACGAACTGCGCCGTGCTGGGCGTGGCAATCCT
>ENA-OROE01001804-OROE01001804.1-human-gut-metagenome-genome-assembly--contig:-NODE-1804-length-12186-cov-2.438711_pt1 | contig 12186 bp, 3 predicted proteins | sample MGYA00242126_ERZ509044 | MGnify/ENA primary metagenome ERZ509044 (study PRJEB26280, sample SAMEA2338716) | human gut metagenome | biome: human gut; feature: human-associated habitat; material: faeces... | reverse complement strand
GTGCTTATGGCTACAAGATTGCTAAACGCGAGGTCGCTGATGTTAAACAACAGGCTTACACTCTTAAGGCTGACCTTAAAAATGTTATGGCTGGACTTAAAGCACAGGACCCTGTTGCCACAGAAACTGCATGTGACCAGCTTGATGTAGCAATTGAAGATATTAATAAAACATTTGACAAAAAAATATGGAAGACAGCTTACAAAATCCCTAAATTCAAAGGATATATTGATTCTGTCAAAGAACTTCTTGATCTCGTTCAGGAAGCTTCCTCAGATATTGCACGTCCAACAGTTGCTGTACTTAATGACTATCCGCTTTCAGGACTTAAAGTTGATGATGGCTTCAGCATAACCACTATCAACGCATATCTTTCACTTCTTGAAGATATAGAGCCTAAGATAGACCATATAGTTACAGCAATGAATCAGGTTGATCTCCCAATGGGACTCAACAGCATGATTTCAGACTATTCTGTACAGATTGCTTCAATGACAGGTTCATATGATAATCTCAAAGAGTTCCTTCCTCTATTCAAAACATTTATAGGAGACGGCTCTGACAGAACATATCTGCTTGCTGCACAGAATTCATCAGAAATCCGTGCTTCTGGCGGTTTCCCTGGTTCTATAGGTACAATCCGCATTCGTGATGGGGTACTTACAATTGGTGATTTCAGCAGTGTATACAAGGTTCTCGCTTCCTATACACCTTCCGCTGCTAATATAACAGCAGAAGAAAAAGAGCTTTTCGGCTCATGGATGAACGGCCCAAGAGATGCATGTTTTGACCCTGATTTTGAAAGAGTTGCATATATATGGGCACTCGCATACGAACAGAAGAATTCCGAACACGTTAATGGTGTTGTTTCTCTCACACCAGCTATTATTCAAGGAATGCTTAAATATATAGGTAATGTAACACTTTCAGATGGCACAGAATTAACAAGTGAAAATGCTACAAAGGTTCTGCAGTATGACCTTTATTACAAGTATCTTAATGCAAATGCTGCTGCTACTGCTGGAGATTATGTTGATGATTTATTTGCAGAAACAGCCAAAGCTACTATGTCAAAGCTTGTATCTGATTTTGACGTCAAGAAGGCTGGTGATTATTATAAGGTATTCTCAGACGGTGCTAAAAACCGTACAGTCATGATGTGGATGGAAGATGAAGAAGAACAGGAACTTGTTAAAAATGCAGGCTGCTCCGGTGGACTTAACGAAGATCCGGAAAATCCGGAAACCGGTGTTTACTTTAGCATTTCTGATCCTTGTAAGCTTGGCTGGTTCTTAGATATTGATACTGAAATCGGTGAACCAATTGTTAATGATGATGGCACAAGAACATATGATGTAACAGCTACTTATAGCAATGTATTAAACAATGCTGACAAAGTTAATGCTGGAAATTATATACTTGGAAGCTACGGCGGAACAATCACTGGTTATATCCATATATTTGCTCCTGCTGGTGGAACAATCTCAGATATAAAAACTAGCAATGGTGGAAGAATGTATACAGGTACTTACCACGACCTTGATGTTGCATATATGTTTGGCAACTCAATTGCTCCTGGTGCGAGCATTACAATTACTTACAAAGTAACAACCGCTGCTGGTGTAACAACTCCTCTTGGAGTTAATTCAACACCTACTCTGCAGAATTACAGATAAAAATGCTTATATAAAAACTGGCTGGTGATATGATTTACTCATATCACCAGCCATTATTATTATCTGTTTAACTGTTATTATCTTACTGCTTTCTTCTTTCTAGAAATCTCAATAACAACTACTCCTGCAGAGATAATCATTGCCAATGCAAATGGTACTGCATGCATTGTATCTCCTGTCTGTGCTGCAGGTGCTTTCTCTGATGAATCTGTTCCTGTTGATGGAACATTTGCATCATCCTTATTATCAGGTGTTGAAGGTGTTGGATTAACCTCTTCGCTACCTGCTGTAAGCTTAGGAATAACTGTTACATTAGTCTTCTCTGTACAACCTGCATGTAAGCAGTGCTGTGACTTAGAGCCTTCTTCTGTAGTAGTAGCTTCCTTATCTACTGTGAACTCGTTGGCAAATTCATGTCCAAGGGCTTCGATTTCTCTTGTTTCTTCATGTCCACATACTGTACATATTCCATGCTTTTCACCCTTTTCTGTACATGTTGCTTCCTTAGTTGTTGTCCACTCAAATACATGAGATACAACTTCACCAGCCTGTGGCTTAACGCTTATTGCTTCTTCACTTGTTGTATCAAGTCTTGCACCAACATTATCGCTTAATACACCGCTCTTAATAACTAAGAGATTATGCATATCAATTGTTCCATCTGCATTTCTTGATGGTCTAATTGTTGTATCTACACTTTCGAACCACTCATCTGTAGCCTTCTGACCAAGATTATTGTATGATTCTGAACCATTATAAATGTAGTTATCATCTCCGTGCTGTGAGAATGGAATAAGGTCTGCCTTAGCAGTTAAATCTGCCTTAGTCATAGATATAAGGCCGCTAACCTTCCACTCCTTAAGCATAGAATCCATTGTATTAAGACCTATGCTATATGAATTTGCATTACCATTGTTGTAAGCTGTACATCTTGTAATAGAGATATCAGGACAGCTGTTACTTGTTATTCCCTTTGCATGATTTCCAAATGAAACACAGTTAATAAGCTTATGTCCTCCCTTAAGATATCCTCCACCTAACTTAAATCCGTTACCTTCACCATAGTTATAACCTGCAGCAGTTACATCATCTGTTGTAAGCCATCCATTGTTGTATGCTACACAATTTTCAATTGTAACTGAACCAATTGTACCAGATACTGACTTAGCATAGAGATCCCAGCCATCATCAATATTGTTATGTGATATACAACCATAGAATCTGTTGCCTTCACCACATGTTAATTTTGCTGCAAATCCATCTGCATCATTTCTTCCTGCATCACAGTTATCAAATGACTCACAGTTCTTGATAAGATTTCCTGTTGGCCATAACTTACCCTGAATTCCTGCATAGTTATCAGCTCCACCATTTCTGCTTATCTGAATACCGCTGTTTGCCGCATGATTTACTGTACACATATCTATTGTATTATAGTTACCGCTTACCTGAATACCTACCCCTGATGAATCCTTTACATATAAACCATATACATGCCAATAACTTCCGATTATTGTAAGACCTGCGCCTGACAATACAACACCATCAGTTCCATCTGTTGAGATTGATTCTGCAACAAGATTAATTGGCTTATCTGCTGTTCCGCATACACTTCTGTTAATTGTAATCCATTTATCATATACACCATTCTTCATAAGAATAGTCTGTCCTGGCTGTGCATATGAAACTGCTGTATTAATATCTAATGGACTTTCTTCAGTTCCGTCACCAGTTGTCTTACCATCTGGAGTTACAATAATTGTCTGTCCAGCCTTACCATATACCTTACGAGTAACATTTGTTTCACTTGTTACTGTTGTAGTTGATGTAATATTAGCTGCCGCTGCTGGTTCAAATTCTGCCTTAATAGTATTGCTTCCAACATTAACTGCAACTGGAATTCTTACAACCTCATCAGCTGTTACTTCCTTAGAAATAGCCTTACCGTCAGCACTTCCTGTTACCTTTAAAGTTCCTGCACAATTAGGAACTACCGTGTATTCATACTCACCTGCTCCACATGTGTTAGAAGAATATACTCTGATTGATGGTGTTACCTTGTCTTCTACGACCTCAGATGTTGCAAGTCCCTTACTTTCTGATGTAGTAAACTTGATATCAGTAATCTTAACACCAATCTTTCTTGCTACCATAACACCTACAACTACTGTTCCATCTTCCTGTACTGATGTAAAATCATTAGCTGTAAGCTTCTGTGTCTGTGTTCCATTCTCTGTTGTTGCAACTGCTTCGTATCCATCATCAGTCTTCCTTACTGTAAATGTATACTCAGCTCCAACCTTGAACATATCTGTTCCTGTTAACTGGTTAAACTTAACATTATTATTAACTCTGTCTACACCATCTTTGTTAGATGTATCTGCTGATGTATAACCTGTGATATAACGCATTGTTGGTGCATTAATCTTAGAGCTGTACATCATTGATGAGAAGTAGTTAAAATATTTGTGTACATAACTTGGTGTACCCCAGTTATTAACACCTAATGTATCTGCAACTACAACACCAAAACCTGTCTGATTATCAGGGGTAAGAGATGCATCTGTTACTGTAAATGTTGCAGTTAATTCAAAGTTCTCTTTCTCTGGATTAACCTTAGTGTAGTAATATGAGAATCCATCTTCATCATCAGAAATCTTTCCTGAAGCCTTAGCCTGAATTTCCATACTTCCTGTTGTATTAGTAATATCTTTTGCTTCAACTGTAGCAACTTTCTTAGATGCTGTATCACCATTAGCAATATTTATAACCTGTGCATTACCATCAGCTTCTGTGATAGTTGCCTTAGTCTCCTGAGCTGAACCAACAGTTGACACATACCAGTTCTTCTGTGCATCTGCAGTTACTGATAACTCTTTTTCTGAAACAGCTGAACAATATCCATCTGCTCTATTTGCAACAACACTGAATTCATATGTACTTCCAACTGTTAAATTCTTAACTGTATAATCACCTTCTGTGATTCCATCAATCTTAACTGCTGTGCTTTCATCAGAACCTTTAACCTTATATGTTAAAGTATAATCCTTTGCATCGCTTATATTAACCCAATCAAGATATACTTCTCCATTACCCTTGTTTTCAGCCCATGTAATAGTTGGCATCTTAACACCGAGTATGAAATCTTTTACTTCATAAACATCTGAAGCTTTATCTGCACAACCTAATCTCTGTGCTGTTGCTACAAATGTATAATCACCACTTTCATGAGCTGTAAAATTAACTGTTGCTGTTCCTTCTGATCTCTTTATAACAGCTTCTCCAGCCTGTCCATCATTATGAAGCATTGTTACCACAATATCTTCAGCCCCATTATACTCATCCACAATTCCTTCAACAGTAACAGTAAAACCATCTGAGCCTGCTTCTACTTTACTGATAACTGGCTTTGCTACTGATTCCCAGTCAACTACAGTCTTCTTATTTAACTGTGAATAATATACTTTCCAGATCTGAGCTGTTGCTCCTCCAAGGTATGCATAATATGTCTTGCCAGCTTCTACCTTTGCTTTAACAGTATTATATGTACTTGCATCTGTGGAATTTTTCACCTCTGCTGCCTTAGTTCCATCTTCCGCTACTATATAGAAAGTCTTGCCCTTTCCTATCTTAGTATCAATTGCTAACTCTCCATTAGCTGCTGCTGTATACTTTATATAACAACCACTATCTGGTACTGTTCCTGCTGAATTCTTTCCATTAGTCTGTGCCTTTGCTGATCCTGCCTTAGCATTGTCTCCTAATGCACTGAACCCATCATCAAATGTCTTGTCATCTGTGGCATTATTATTAGCCCAGCCTGTTCCACATAATGTTAAACCATTATTATATGTTGTTGAAGCTAATATATCTGCAGCTAACCACTCTGCTCCTGCAGGTGTAAAGTATACCTGCCAGATCTGAGCTGTTGCTCCTCCAAGGTATGCATAGTATGTCTTTCCTGCTTCTACTTCTGCCTTAACAGTATTATATGTACTTCCAGAAGTTCCATTTTTTACTTCTGCTACCTTAGTTCCATCTTCTGCTATTACATAGAAAGTCTTGTTCTTTCCTATCTTAGTATTAATAGCTAAAGTTCCATTAACAGGTGCTGTATACATTACATAACAGCCACCATCTGGTACTGTTCCTGCTGCTGTCTTTCCATCTGTCTGTGCCTTTGTAGATCCTGCCTTAGCATTATCTCCTAATGCACTAAAACCGTCTTCAAATGTCTTGTCATCTGTAGCATTATTATTAGCCCAGCCTGAGCCACATAACACTAATCCTGAGTCTCCTTCTTGTGCTGCAAGAATATCTGCTGCTGACCATGTCACAACAGAAGACTCTGCACTTGCTGTCGATGCTTTAGCAACAATGTTATTAGAGCCGGTAACCGGCATAATACTAACAACCATTAAAGCTGCCATAAGAACAGACAACATTCTTTTAGTTCTTTTTCTCATGAAAAAAGCCTCCTTTTCCTTTTCATAAATCTGTAATAAGAGTACCATCTAATAGAACAAATAGTCAATAACACTTTTAGTAAATGTTTTTCTAAAAGTCGTTAAAACTAGATATTACTTTGTAATAATTGTACAACAATTATCATATATCTATATACAAAAATGAGGTCTGGATAACCAGACCTCATTCATATGTTTTATTATACTATTTGCTTACACTAAGCTCTCTTTCTCTTCTTTTCGAAAAGAACTACGGCTGCTGCAAGTAATGCCATAAGCATAATTCCTGCATATACAGCTATCATATTTCTAGAGAAATCACCTGTCTTAGGAAGAACCTCAAGCTTAGTCTCTGCAATATAACCATCTGTAAAGCATGCTCTGAATGTATGCTCTGCTGCTTTTAAGCTCTTAATGTAAGAAGCCTTGAATGTAACAACTGTTGTGTTACCATTAGCTACTACTGTGTACTTAGAAGCATCAAGAACTACATCATCAACCATAATATAATCAAATGTAGATGCATCTGCATCGATTGTCCACACAATATCTGTAGATGTTCCCTGAATAACTGCAACATCTGTTGTATTACCCTTAACAACATCTTTACCTGTTATAGATATTGTCTTATGTCCCTTAATTCCCTCAGGAACTTCAATCTTAGCTGATGGAGTACCTGTCATTCTTGCACCTGTATTAGCTGCTGCCTTGTCTGTAAGTACAAGAAGACCATTCATGTTGATTGTGTTATCAGCATTTCTTGTTACCTTATGTGATGCATATACATGTGTTGCATAATCCATTGCTGTATCAACTGATTCAAACCAGTCATCTGTTACAGTTGTAGCTGAATTCTTAGCTGTTCCTTCATAATTCCAGAAGTAGTTAGTATCGTTATCAACCTTTGTCTTGTCCTGTGTTCCAAGTAACTTAAACTGCTCAACATTATCTTTCATATATGTTCTGTATGAAAGTACACCTGTTGCTGAGAAATCTGTATTCTTAGCTGAATTTGTGTAAAGAGCAATATTATAAGACTCATTATTGAATGTTGTACAGTTAATTACATTAATATCTGGACAAGAGTTAGAATCAATACCCTTAGCCTTGTTATCAAATGCTACGCAGTTCTCAAGAACATGCTTGCCTGACATGCTGTCGCCACCAAGCTTAAATCCATTACCGTTACCAGCATTTGTACCATCTTCAAGGTAACCATTGCCATAAGCAACTGAATTCTTAATTGTTACAGCGCCAATTGAACCTGACTGAACCTTAGCAAAAAGATCCCATCCATCATCAGCGTTGTTGTATGAGATACAACCATCAAATACATTACCATCACCAACTGTTAACTTAGCTGCAAAACCATCAGCATCTTCATAACCTGCATCGGCGTTACCATATGATGTACAGTTAAGAATTAAGTTATATGCTGGCCACATATCAAATTCATCTGTTGTAAGATATCTGCTAACCTGAAGACCTGTATTACCATTGTGGTAAGTCATAATGTTATCCATTGTATTATACTTACCAGAAAGCTGAATACCCTTCTGTGCATTAGCTGAATTAGTTACATCAAATCCCTGGAAGTACCAGTAATCACCTGCAAGTACCATACCTGCACATAATCCCTGGAAATCAAATACTGGTCTTGAAGAAGCTTCTGTATCAGCTACCATCTGAATAGGCTTATCTGCTGTACCATTAACACCTCTCTCAACCTTAACTGTCTTCTCAAGGTAATATGTACCTTCCATAACAACGATAGTCTGTCCTGGCTGTACATACTTAACAGCATCATAGATGCTCATTGGATCTTCCTTAGTACCAACACCATACTTACCTGGTGCTACATAAATTGACTGTCCTTCAACGCCATATGTTCTGTATGTTACAGTAAATGTGCCTTCAATTGGCTCATATGATGACATAACCATATCCTTTTCTGGAATATAGCCAGCATCTGGTGTAAACACATATCTAAATGAATTCTTACCTACATTAAGTGTTGTTGTTGCAGGCTTAACAACTGTATTAGCTGCAACAGCTACATCTGTAGCAATTGCGTTATCTTCACTATCCCAGATAGAAAGAACACCATCACAGTTAGCTGTGAATCTGAATTCATAATCACTTGAACCTGTTGCGGTCTTAGAATTAAATGCTGCATTAGTTACTAATTCTTCAATTGGCTTCTCTTCTGCTGGAGCATCATCAGATGGATTAATTGTTGTAAATGTTACATCTGAGAATGTTGCCTGTGCATATCTACTTGTGAAGAAACCTACATATACATTATCAGAATCAAGCTGTGATAATGTTTCAGTGTCATAATACTTCTTAGTTGTTGAATATGTTCCATCTACTGATTCGTATGATACAAAATATCCTGTGTTATTCTTCTGAATTGTAAGATACATCTCAGTAACAGGATTCTCTATTGTTGCACCAACTGGCTTAACAGCATTACCAATAACATTGACATTCTCTGCATATCTCTGCTCAAGAGGATACATAGCACTCTGGAACTGTTTTACTGTTTCAGTATCATTAGCCTCTATTGCTGCAATGTTATCCTTAGTAAGGCCCTTCTTCTCCTGTGAAGCAATACCGATCTTCTGAGATACCTTAAGTGCTGTTGTATCATTAGTAACTTTACCAGCTTCTTCATTCCAGTAATATTCTGTCTTAGAAACTACAGCCATATAAGAATTGTTCCATCCAGAACCACCAAGTCTGTCTGCTGCCATAAGACCGAAGCCTTCCTGACCGTTTGATAAATTCCACTGATCTACAGTTACTTTAGCTCTTAATGTAAAGTTAAGTGATGTAGGTACTGCTGTATAATAGAAATTAAGACCATCGAATGATGCTGGAACTAATTTTCCGTTATTACCGCTTCCCTTAAGAACTCCATTAGCATCTACTGCTCCAGATCTTAATGTAACGGAACCTGTTTCATTAATGTTTCCTTCATATGCTGAATTAGACTCGCTTGCACCGTTACCATATACGATATAGCCCCATACCTGCTTAGCATCAGATGTTGCTGTTGCAGATATTGTTGACTTATCAGATACAGCAGCTGGTGTCTCTCTAACTGCTTCAACTGCAAAATCATACTTTGTTCCAACAGTTAATCCTGTAACATCATAAGATGTAGCAGATGTTGAACCAACCTTTGTTCCACCAACATAAACATTGTATGATGTAGCTTCCTTAACTGACTGCCATACAAGACTTACTGTACCATTACCCATGCTTGTTGCGCTGCTGATAGATGGTGCTGAAAGTGGGTACTCAAAATTAAACTTAACTGTGTTACCAGCCTTGTCATTCTCGCCCTCTCTAGAAGCTGTAATTGTAAATGTATATTCTCCTGAAGAAGCTGGAGTAAATTTAACCTGTCCACCTTCACCCTCAAGAGCATATCCCTTTGTTTCTGTATTACCTGAAGCATCTGTCATAACAACGCTTACCTTATCAGCACCGTCATTACCAAGAGCCATTGTAAATGGAACTACAACATCTGCTCCATCCTTAGCTACCTCTCCTATTACTGGAGCTGCAACTTCTGACCAGTCTTTTCTAGGAACAACTGGAGTATTTCCACCTCCAACTGTATCTGTAACAACTACCTTGAAGATATAATTGTTATTTTCAAGTCCTCCAAGATAATATGTTCCTGCATCTGCTAATTCTAATGTAGAAACTACTGTCTCGTTCTTTGCTGCTGTTACTTCTGTCTTAGTTACTACTGCACCTGAAGTATTGAAGATTGCCATCTGACGATTGTCTGCTCCACCTTCTACCCAGTAAACCTTTACCTTTGCTGCATTAGATGTCTTGAAAGAAACAAGATTCTTCATATTAGTAACATCTGCTTTGCCACCAAAGTTAACTCTCTGAGCACATATATATCCGTCTGACCAAGTCTTTTCACTTCCATCAATCTTAGTCTTTGCACTCATATATAATGTAAATGCATTATCTGTTCCTGCTGCAACAGTCTGTCCATCTGTAAACTTTCCTGCTGCTGCCGCCTCAAGATCAGTACCTTCAAAAGTGTACTTCTTGCCACTCTCTGCAGCTTTAGCTTTGCTTGTGAATATACCACTAAACGAAGTAAATGGCATAATAGCAACAACCATCAGCACTGCTAAAAAAGCGGCCAAAATTCTTTTACCCTTTTTCATAAAATCCTCCTTATTATATTGTAGGCATAGTAAAGTTCCTGTTATTAACAGCATATAACATGTTCTTTTCGACATGTTGCACTACAGCATGTCCCCTATACCAAAAGTTACTATCATTTTAACCCAACCGCCGATTTGCGTCAATAAGCATTATGGTTAATTTTTATGTATATTTTCTATATTGCCAACGAATTTTGTGCAATTCTGCTATAATTATCCAGTATTAATGTACATAATGTCTAGATAAAACAATTACCCCCTGCAGTATCTGATGATACTACAGGGGGTAATTATTCTACTGTCCACCAGTAGTTAATACTGACTGAACTGTCTTAAACAAAATCTTAATATCAAGCATAATGCTCCAGTTATCAATATAATTCAGATCCATCTTAACAATTTCTTCAAAATCGCTAACCGTCTTTCTTCCATAAGCCTGCCACATTCCTGTGATGCCTGGTTTCATAGAAAGCCTTCTCTTATGATGTCCTTCATATTGCTTAAACTCTGCTACCGTTGGTGGTCTTGTACCAACAAGACTCATATCTCCCTTAAGAACATTAATGAACTGCGGAAGCTCATCAATACTTGTCTTTCTTATGAACTTGCCAACCTTAGTTATACGAGGGTCATCTTTCATCTTAAACATAAGACCACTCATCTCATTCTGTGCCATAAGATCTTTCTTTCGTTCTTCAGCATCCATATACATAGAACGGAACTTATATATCTCAAAATAACGGCCATTCTTTCCAACACGTTTCTGTTTGAAAAAGATTGGACCTGGCGATTCTATCATAATAGCAGGACCTACAAAAATCATTGCAATAAACATAACTATAAGTCCTACAATTGCTCCGAGAATATCTATGCATCTCTTAACAAGCATTCCCTTCCAGTCATATATTCTGTTAGCAAATGTAATAACAGGAACTGCTCCTATGTAACCCAGCTTACTGTCAAAATCTTTATAGCTGTCAAGAATCTCAAGATTAACAGTTACTCCCATGTCCTCAAGTTCCATAACCATAGGCTTGATACTTTCGCGGGTCTTGTAATCCACATCAATAAACACTTCGTCAACAATCTCGTTCTTAATATAACGCATCATTGAGTGGACATTGGCAACTACAGGAAATCCTTCTATTGACTGACCTGTCATATCTTCGTCAGTAATTACAATACCATCTATACGACGCATCCAGTCATTCCTTGCCGCAGCTTTGGAAAGTGTATCTTCCGCCCTGTTTTTAATAGTGATAACAAGTATACTGTTGGTACGCTTTCCTCCGTTACGATGCTTCATATATACCTTGACAAGCATCCTTAATAAAAACATAAGCACTGTTCCCATAAAAAATGTAATTACATACACACTTCTTGGAACACCCTGTACAGTTTTACTCAAAAGTTCATAAACAGCTATAACAGCTGATGAAATAAGACTTTTCTTCATAACAGAAGCAAGTTCTTCAAATTTGCCACGATTAAGTACATCGCCTTTAATGTTACAGAATAAAGCAGCTATTAATACAGCTATAATAATTGTGACTATATTGCCATTAAGCACTTTCATTACATATGAAAATGTATTATTTCTTATTTCCATCAGCCATATAAAACCAGACATGTAATAAGACATTATAAGTGCTATTGCATCTGTAATAAATATTAAAACATTCTGAATACTCTCTTTGGTTTTGTTTACATTAATCATACGTTAATTGGTCTTACCCTTCCCGCTATTTTTTAAACTTTTCATAACAAGTCGTGTATTAATACTGCATATTAAAATATACTTTCCCCAACTGAAATACGCTAATCAGCTCACATTTCAAAATG
>ENA-OROE01001786-OROE01001786.1-human-gut-metagenome-genome-assembly--contig:-NODE-1786-length-12310-cov-2.795186_pt1 | contig 12310 bp, 8 predicted proteins | sample MGYA00242126_ERZ509044 | MGnify/ENA primary metagenome ERZ509044 (study PRJEB26280, sample SAMEA2338716) | human gut metagenome | biome: human gut; feature: human-associated habitat; material: faeces... | reverse complement strand
GATGTCAGTAGCTTTCAAGCTTTATGTACTGCACTTTCTTCAACGATAGGGACAGGAAACATTGTCGGAGTTGCTACAGCAATTGCAGCAGGTGGTCCAGGTGCTTTATTTTGGATGTGGATTTCAGCCTTTTTTGGGATGGCTACTAAATATGCCGAAGGGTTACTTGCAATTCGTTATCGTCAAAAAGATGAAAATGGTGAGATTGCAGGAGGACCAATGTATTATTTAGAAAAAGGTCTACATAGTCCTTTGCTTGCAAAAATTTTTGCTTTCTTTGGAGTCAGTGTGGCGTTACTTGGAATTGGAACATTTACGCAAGTAAAATCAATTTCTGATGGACTTTCAATGTCACTTAATGTTCCACGTTACATAACAGCAATTCTTCTAACAATTGCAGTTGCTTTTATTACTATTGGAGGAATCAAAAGAATTGCTTCCGTGGCAGAAAAAGTTATTCCACTAATGTGTGTGTTATACATTGGAGGGGTCGTTTTAATACTTGTGTCACATATTACCCTATTACCAAGTGCCATTGCTTTAATTATTAAGTCAGCATTTACCCCACAAGCAGTATTTGGTGGAGGAACTGGAATTACGATGGTTATTGCGATGCAAAAGGGAATTAGTCGAGGTATCTTCTCGAATGAAAGTGGACTTGGAAGTGCTCCAATTGCGGCCGCTGCCGCTAAAACAGACTCTTGTGTTGAACAAGGACTTGTTTCCATGACAGGAACATTTATTGATACGATCATCGTATGTACAATGACAGGACTTGCAATCGTTATGACAGGTGCATGGGATATGGGACTTGAAGGAGTTGCAGTCACAACAAAGGCATTTGCATTAGGACTTCCATTCCCTGCAAAAGCATCAGCATTTGTATTAATGATGTGTCTGGTATTCTTTGCATTTACAACAATTCTTGGATGGGCATATTATAGTGAAAGATGTCTGGAATACCTGGTAAATGGAAAGAAATTCGTTATCACAGCGTTCAAATGGTTTTATATTTTAGCAGTATTTATTGGACCATTTATGACAGTTAGTGCTGTATGGACTATTGCGGATATCTGTAATGGATTAATGGCATTCCCGAACCTTGTAGCACTGCTTGCGTTGAACGGAGATGTTGTATCTGAGACAAGAGGATATCTTGAAAGAGTTGGTATTGTGAAAACAACAGTAGGAGAAGCATAAAGAAAATATTGCTTTACTTTAACACTCTGATATAGTATAGTGGAACTATAAGATCAGAAAGGGAGTAAATGCTAATGAGCAAGAAAATCAAGACAGAAGCGGCAAAAAGATTATTTCAGGCAGTACTGACATTAGAGACAGAAGAAGAATGTTTTACATTTTTTGAAGATCTTTGTACAGTAAATGAATTAGAATCGTTAGCTCAGAGATTTGAGGTGGCTTCGATGTTATATGATAAGCATACATACTTAGAAGTTGCAGATAAGACAGGTGCTTCCACGGCAACCATCAGCCGAGTGAATCGTTCATTGAATTATGGAAATGACGGATATGAGATGGTTTTTTCAAGAATGGCAGAGAAGGAAACTAAAGGGGAATAAGATAGCGGAAGGCTGAATAAATGCAGTGCTATTGTGGGGCAGGTGAAGATCACCTGCCTTTTTTGTATAGGGAGTTTTCGGATAAAAGAGAAGTCCGATTATTCCTCTTCTGGGAGAGTGTTGTGCAGGCTGAGAAAATGCTGCGAAGGATCAATCTATAAAAGTCGAAAATGAATATTATATAGTCAAATATGCAAACTATGCGGATTGGTATAATGTTATAATTTTGTTTATGAAAGATAACTGGCTGTTGGCAATATCGTATAAGATATTTTTATGAAAAAAGTCATATATAAAGTATTTTGCTGGAAGTATTTTACAAATGCATGGCGAAATGTAATATTGCAGGCAGAGAGAACAGTTATAAAAAACAAATCATGAGGAGAACATAAGAGTATGAAGGCATTTGATTATTCACTGGTAAAAGATCCACAGTATTTCTGCGATAACCGAATGGAAGCTCATTCAGATCATGTATATTATAGAGATGGGAATGAAATGCAGGCTGCTGTGCAGGATGGGACAGAAACTTCTTTCCGTTACAGTCTGAACGGTTTATGGAAGTTTCATTATGCGCGTAATTACAAAAGTACAGTTCAGGGATTTGAGAAAGAGGACTACTGCTGTTATGACTGGGATGACATTCATGTACCTGCACATATCCAGATGGAAGGGTATGATGCACCGCAGTATGCCAATGTCCAGTATCCATGGGAAGGACATGAGGAAATTTATCCGGGTCAGATTCCTGAGAGATTTAATCCGGTTGCAAGCTATGTGAAATATTTTACAGTGCCGGAACATATGAAGGTTGTTTATTTCTTTCCAGGGAGCAGAGAGCGGGCTTGCATTGTGGCTGAATGGAGCCTTTGTTGGCTACAGTGAGGATTCTTTCACCCCATCTGAATTTGAACTGACAGATTATCTTAAAGATGGACAGAATAAGCTGGCAGCACAGGTATTCAAATGGACCTCTAGCAGCTGGTGCGAAGATCAGGACTTCTTCCGTTTCTCCGGAATTTACAGAGATGTGTATCTTTATACAGTTCCGGATACCCATGCATATGATCTCCAGATCCGTGCAATCCCGGAAGAGAATCTGGATGTAGCAGATCTTGAAATTAAGGTAAAGACATGGGGAAAAGGAAGCATTGCTTTCAGACTTGAGCAAGATGGAGAATGTGTGCTGGAAGAGAAAAAATCTCTTACAGAAGCTGGAAATGAAGAAGCCGATGCAGAGGCATTTTATATTCAGAAAACAAATAGCAGCAAGACTGTACAGAACAGTTTTGCATGGAAAATCAATAATCCCAAATTATGGAGCGCAGAAGATCCGCAGCTTTATGATCTTACAATTGAACTTTATGACGAAGCAGGAAATATTCAGGAAGTGATTCCTCAGAAGGTTGGATTCCGCCGTTTCGTGATGAAGAACGGCATTATGACTCTGAACGGAAAGCGTATTGTGTTTAAGGGCGTAAACCGTCATGAATTCAGTTCTGTCAGCGGCAGACATGTATCAGAGGAAGAACTCCGCAAGGATCTTCGCATTATGAAGCAGAATAATATCAATGCCATCCGTACCTGTCATTATCCGGATACATCACTGATCTATCAGCTTTGTGATGAATATGGTATTTATATGATCGATGAGACAAACCTGGAATCCCATGGTTCCTGGGATGTGGCGGAATTTACAAAGGATTATACGCATGTTGTTCCTCACAACAAACCGGAATGGCTGGATATGATGCTTGACCGTGCCAACTCCATGTATCAGAGAGACAAGAATCATCCGGCAATCCTGATCTGGTCCTGTGGAAATGAATCTTTTGGCGGAAAAGATATCTATGAAATGTCTCAGCTTTTCCGTAAGAATGACTCTACCCGTCTGGTACATTATGAGGGACTTTTCCATGACCGCAGTTATAATGATACCAGTGATATGGAAAGCCAGATGTATCCATCTGTAGAAGCAATCAAAGAGTTTCTGGCGAAGGATGACAGCAAACCGTTTATCTGCTGTGAGTATACACATGCCATGGGAAATTCCTGCGGTGCCATGCACAAATATACTGATCTGACAGATACAGAGCCCAAATATCAGGGCGGATTTATCTGGGATTACATTGACCAGTCTATTTATAAGAAAGACCGCTATGGCAAAGAGTTCCAGGCATATGGCGGCGATTTCGGAGAACGCCCTACAGACTATAATTTCAGTGGTAACGGAATCGCATATGGCGGTGACAGAGAACCATCTCCGAAGATGCAGGAAGTGAAATTCAATTATCAGAATATTACAGCAGAGGTGACAGCTGATACAGTAAAAGTGCTTAACAAGAACCTCTTTGTAAATACAGATACTTTTGACTGTAAGGTAACACTTGCAAAGAATGGAAAAGTGATCCGTACAGAAGCACTGGAAACAGCAGTTGAGCCATTGAGTACGAAAGAATATAAACTGCCTTTTGGAAAGGCTGAAGCAGTCGGAGAATATACAGTTACTGTTTCCTTCCATCTGAAAGAGGAAAAAGTGTGGGCATCTGCAGGCCATGAGATCGCGTTTGGACAGTATGTATATCAGGTGAAAGAGGCTGTTTCGAATGGAAAATCAGATTCAGCAGAAACAGCAATTATAGCGGAAAAAGATGTATGTGTATCAGATGCGTTTGTAAAGAAACCACAGATCATCCGAAGCACACACAATATTGGTGTCCGCGGCGAGCACTTCGAAGTAATGTTCTCCGTCCTCAATGGTGGTCTGGTCTCCTACAAATATGCGGGCAAAGAGATGATCGAGGCAATCCCGAAACCAAACTTCTGGCGCGCACCAACAGACAATGACTGTGGAAATCTTATGCAGATGCGCTACGCACAGTGGAAAGTCGCCAGTATGTATTTAAGTCATAAAGAATACAGAAAAGGTGCATACGGTCCATCCAATTCACCACAGACAGAAGAAACAGACCACTCTGTAAAAGTAACTTTTACCTATCTGATGCCAACCACACCAGCCAGTGAGTGTCAGCTCACCTACGAAGTATTCGGCGATGGAAAAGTGAAGATAACTTTAACTTATGATCCTGTAAAAGAACTTGGTGATATGCCGGAATTTGGGGTGATTTTCAAATTCAATGCAGATTACGACAATGTTCAGTGGTATGGACTGGGCGAAGCTGAGACCTATGCAGATCGCAAAAAAGGTGCAAAACTGGGCATTTACCAGAATAAAGTTGTGGACAACATAGCAAGATACATGGTACCGCAGGAATGTGGAGCAAAAGAGGAAGTACGTTGGGCGAAGGTCACAGACCGCAAGGGCAGAGGAATGTACTTTGAAATGGATGGAGAATCAATGATGTTCTCTGCACTCCCATACACTCCACATGAGATGGAAAATGCCATGCATCCATATGAACTCCCACAGATTCATTACACAGTAGTACGCGTAGCCAAAGGCCAGATGGGAATCGGCGGTGACGACAGCTGGGGAGCATATACCCATCCGGAATATCTGCTGAATGCAGACGGAAAGATGGAATTCTCCTTTAGCTTTAAAGGAATTTAATATAGTTTATTTGTTAAAAAAGCCATTTTCAGTCAGAAAGTGGCTTTTTAATAATGCTAATAATATTTGTTGAAAATAAGTGGAACAGGATGTATGATTACAGAGAAAGAGTAAATCAAATGCATTGTTGCGTAAATAACTGTGTTAATTGCGTAGACGAGCTATTTAGATAGAGAATAGTAACAATAATATTCGGATTTGACATACTGTACGAGAAGGGGAAATTATTTTATGTATCAGGCAGATGAAAAACGTTATGAAACCATGAAATACCACCGTTGTGGTGCCAGTGGGCTGATGCTGCCGGAGTTATCTCTGGGGTTATGGCATAATTTCGGAGATACCGGTGTTTATGAGAATATGAAGCAGATGTGCTTCACAGCATTTGACAATGGAATCACTCATTTTGACCTTGCAAACAACTATGGCCCACAGCCTGGAAGTGCGGAGGAAAATTTTGGAAAAATCCTGAGAGAGGAATTTTCTGCATACAGAGATGAGCTGATCGTCAGCACAAAGGCGGGCTATGATATGTGGCCGGGACCTTACGGCAACTGGGGAAGCCGCAAATATCTGATCGCAAGTCTTGACCAGAGTTTGAAACGTCTCGGTTTGGATTATGTTGATATTTTCTATCATCACAGAATGGATCCGGAGACTCCTCTTGAGGAGACCATGGAGGCTCTGGCACAGATTGTCAGAAGCGGAAAGGCATTGTATGTTGGAATTTCCAACTATGATGGTGAGACAATGAAACGCGCCGCAGATATTCTGGAGGAACTGCACTGTCCGTTTATCATTAATCAGAATTCATATAATATTTTTAACAGAACGATTGAGAAAAATGGTCTGAAGCAGGCTGCTACAGAGAAGAGAAAGGGGATTATTTCTTTTAGTCCTCTGGCGCAGGGAATGCTCACAGACCGATACCTGAATGGAATCCCAAAAGACAGCCGTGTCAACACAGACGGACGTTTTCTCCATGCAGACCAGTTCAGTGAGGAACGTCTTAACAGTATCCGCAGTCTGAATGCAATTGCAGCAGAGAGAGGCGAAAGTCTTGCTCAGATGGCACTGAAATGGATTCTCCGTGACGGAATCGTAACCAGCGTGCTTATCGGGGCATCCCGTCCACAGCAGATCCTTGAGAATCTGAAAGTGCTGGACAGTGCATCCTTCAGTGAAGAGGAATTAAAGAAGATTGATGAGTGTTCACTGGCATTATAATAAATATCCGCTTGACAGAGTATTTACTTAAATGATATGAAATAGTAATATAATCTGAATTGCATTATTTTCTGGAATTATCAGTGAATAATCAAAGATGCGGAAAGGAAGAGTTATGAGTATTATTTTTCATGAAAGTTCAAAGACATTCCATTTATACAACAAAGACATCAGTTATATTATGTGTGTGCTTCCAAATGGACATCTTGGAAATCTCTATTTTGGGAAAAGAATCCATGACAGAGAAGATTTTTCATATCTTCTTGAGATGAAGCAGCGACCAATGACAGCCTGTGTTTATGAGGGAAATCGCAAATTTTCGCTGGAGCATCTGAAACTGGAATATCCGGTGTATGGTAGTTCTGATTACCGTTATCCGGCAATGGAGATCCTTCAGGAAAACGGCAGCAGGATTTCTGATTTTACTTATGTAAGTTATACAATTGCAGCTGGAAAACCAAAACTTCAGGGGCTTCCGGCTACATATACTGAGAAAGACGAAGAAGCCCAGACCTTATGTGTAAAATTGAAAGATGAAGTAACAGGAATTGTATTGGAATTGCTTTATACTATTTTTACACAGAGGGGAATCATCACCAGAAGTGCCAGATTTACAAACGAGGGTACATCATCAGTACATCTGTTAAATGCAATGAGCCTAAGCCTTGATCTGCCGGACAAGGATTATGTGTGGATGCAGTTTTCAGGTGCATGGTCCAGAGAACGTCATGTGAAAGAACGCAGATTAGAGCAGGGAATCCAGTCTGTGGGAAGCATCAGAGGAAATTCTTCCCATGAACATAATCCCTTTATTGTGCTCCGACGTCCGTCAGCAACAGAAAATGCAGGAGAAGTGATGGGATTCAGCCTGATCTACAGCGGAAATCACAGAATGCAGGCAGAGGTGGATACTCATGATACAACCCGCATCACTGTGGGAATCAATCCGCAGAATTTTGACTGGAAGCTGGACTGTGGTGAGAGCTTTCAGACTCCGGAAGCAGTAGTAGTATTTTCTGATAAGGGTCTGAATGGAATGAGCCAGACTTTCCATAAATTATATCAGAAGAGACTGGCAAGAGGTTACTGGAGAGACCGTCCCAGGCCAATCCTTAACAATAACTGGGAAGCTACTTATTTTGATTTTACAGAGGACCGTCTGGTGGAAATTGCTGCAAAGGCAAAGGAATGTGGTGTTGAATTATTTGTGCTGGATGACGGATGGTTCGGTGCACGAAGCAACGATTATGCAGGACTTGGTGACTGGGCGGCAAACAGAGAGCGTCTTCCGCAGGGAATCAAGGGAATTGCAGACAGGATTGAAGAGATGGGTATGAAATTTGGTCTATGGTTTGAGCCGGAGATGGTGAATAAGGATTCCGATCTTTACCGTGCACATCCGGACTGGATCCTGCAGACACCCCAGAGGCATTCCTGTCATGGCAGAAATCAGTATGTGCTGGACTTCTCCAGAAAAGAAGTGGTGGACTGTATTTATGAGATGATGTACAAAATCCTCTCAGAAGCAAAGGTTTCCTACATCAAATGGGATATGAACAGGAGTATTACGGAATGTTGTTCAGCTGCACTTCCTGCAGACCGTCAGGGAGAAGTGTTCCACAGATATATTCTCGGAGTCTATGATCTGTATGAGCGGTTAAATACTGCATTTCCGCAGATTCTCTTTGAGTCCTGCGCAAGCGGTGGCGGACGTTTTGATCCGGGAATTCTTTATTATGCGCCACAGGGATGGACCAGTGATGATACAGATGCGGCAGAGCGTGTGAAAATCCAGTACGGCACAAGCATGTGTTATCCGGTAAGCTCCATGGGAAGTCATGTTTCTGTAGTACCAAACCATCAGTTAAACCGCAAAACTCCGTTACATACGAGAGCAAATGTAGCTTATTTTGGAACTTTCGGATATGAGCTGGATCTGAATAAACTGTCTGATGAGGAAATCAGTGAAGTAAAACAGCAGATTACCTTTATGAAAGAATACAGAGAACTGATCCAGTTTGGAACTTTTTACAGACTGAAGAGTCCTTTTGAGGGCAATGAAACTGTGTGGATGACAGTCAGCGAGGACAAAAAAACAGCGCTGGTATTCTGGTACAGGGAAAGAAATGTAGTAAACGCAGATTTTACCAGAGTGCGGCTTCAGGGACTGGATCCGGATCTTATCTACAGAAATGAGTATAATGAAACAGAAAACTACGGGGATGAGCTGATGAATCTGGGACTGCTCACCACAGACTGTACAGCAGGTGAACCTACAAGTGAAGACGAACCATGCACAGACTATGAGTCCAGAATTTATGTTTTAACTGCAAAATAATAACCGAATCAGGTAAGCTCCTTATGGAGGTTGCGAAAAGCAATAGACAGAAATAAAAAATCAACAAAAAGCAGGCAGAACGATCACACGGGATCGTCTACCTGCTTTTCGTTAAATTTATCCATCATTTCTTTATGGGTCTTATAATTCTTCGGACTCATTCCAAACTTCTTCTTAAAAGCCTTGGAAAAAACAAGCTGGTCTTCATAGCCCACATTATTAGCAATCTCTTTAACAGACAGACTGGTACTGACCAGAAGACTGGCTGCTTTATGCATCTTATAATCAATGAGGAAGGTCTGTGCGGACATTCCAAGCTCTTTCTGAAAGGAACTGTTCAGATAGGCACGGCTGATTCCGATATTATCTGCAATATCAGAAATCCCGATTCCCTTTTGATACATGTCTTTAATATATTCAATGGCAAGCTCCACGTAGACACTGGTGCTGTAGGCATATTTGGCATTTCTTTTGTTCTGTGCAGACTGTTTTTCATGAAAGTCGGCAAGCTCGGCTAACAACAGGATCAGATAAGCCTGGCGCCTTAGATCATTGGCTTTGGAAAGCTGCTTATGATTCAGCATATAATCGATGTGTTTCAGGATTGTTTTCTGATCCGGTGCAGGAAGTACTAATTGATTTTTGGAAAATCCACATTCTTTTACCATTGAGTGAGCTCGGATTCCGCGAAAACCAATCCAGGCATAAGACCAGGGATTGGTTTCATCAGCACCGTATGTGACTGGTTCATTTGGATAAATTACAAACATCTGTCCGGGAGTAAGGCTCCAGGTCTGACCTCCGGCAGAATAGAATCCGGTACCGTCCAGCACAAAATGGATGATGAACTCATCTCTTGGCATGGAACAGATATGTCCGGGCGGGCAGTGTTCTTTGCCCGTATGGATCAGACTGATATCAAGGGAGCCTTCTTTCAGGTTTTCAAGACAGCGGAAAGTAGCGCTGTCCGTATATTTTACATTTGGCATTTGCGCAATTCCTTTTTCTATTTTCTTTGACTGCAGATATTGTTGATATAAAGACATAAGGACTGATATCATGCAAATACGCATAAATTCAAGCCTTAGTTGACATTTTACCATAAATTCAGCGTTTTTTCCATAACGATTATGACATAAATTCATTTCATTAGTCCATTTAAAAAAATAGACAAAAACGTATAATAAGAATCACAAGGAACACGTCGAAACGACGAATAAAGGAGGATGTATATGAGAAAAAACATGAAAAAACTCACAGTCGCAACAGTGATCGGTGCTATGACAGTTACTGCACTTGCACCAGTAAGCGCACAGGCGAAAGACAAAACTCTGACAGTTGCAATTTGGGATAACGGACAGAAAGCCGGACTTCAGGAAATCATGGATGAGTTTACAAAAGAGACCGGAATCAAAACTGAACTTCAGGTAGTAGAGTGGAGCAGCTACTGGACACTTCTTGAAGCAGGTGCATCAGGCGGAGACATGCCGGACGTATTCTGGATGCATTCCAATGAAGCTGTAAGATATATGTCCAATGATATCTTACTTGATCTGACAGACAAGATTGCAGACAGCGACAAACTGGAAATGGACAAATTCCCGGAAGATATCAAAGAAATGTATCAGTGGGACGGAAAAACATACGCAGTACCGAAGGACATCGATACAATTGCTATGTGGTACAACAAAGATATGTTTGATGAAGCAGGAATCGACTATCCGGACGGAAGCTGGACATGGGATGAATTCTATGATATTGCAGAGAAACTTACAAAAGAAGACGGAAGCCAGTATGGTTTCGCAGCAAACCCATCTAACGAGCAGGATACATGGATGAATATTGTTTACTCCATGGGCGGATGTGTACTGACAGATGACAACAAATCCGGTTTTGATGATCCTAATACCATCAAGGCAATGGAATTTGTTGACAAATGCGTTAAAAATGTAATGCCTCCTGCATCTACAATGTCCGAAACAGGTACAGACGTACTCTTCGGATCTGGTAAAGTAGCTATGATCTCTCAGGGATCCTGGATGGTATCTGCTTTCAAAGACAACGATTATATCAAAGAACACTGTGATGTGGCAAGACTTCCGAAAGATGCTGAAACAGGAGAGAGCGTATCTCTTTACAATGGTCTTGGATGGGCAGCATCTGCAAACACAGATATGCCGGACGAAGCTTTCCAGCTTATTGAGTGGTTCGGTTCCAAAGATATGCAGCAGAAACAGGCTGACCTTGGTGTAACAATGGCAGCTTACGAAGGAATATCCGATGGATGGGTTAACAGTGTTGACTGCTTCAACTTACAGCCATACATGGATGCAATGGATAACATCGTATTCAGGCCACATACAAATGCAACACTTGCATGGTGGAACCCAATGTGCGAAGAACTGAAGAAACCATGGAATGATGAAGAAAGCATGGATGATGCATGCAAGAATATCGTTACTATTATGAACGATGCCATCGCAGAAGAGTCCTATTAATTAATATTCAACAAAACCATTCATAAAAAATAAGAAACAGAAAAGCTGCCGCAGAAAAGATTCCGATCATGTGATAACTGCAGAAATCACAAAGGGTATGCTCATATGCGGCAGTTTTCTATTCAAATCAGCAACAGAATTTTATGATAAGAAGGAGTGAGAACCGTGGCAAATCCCAAAAAAGGTACCAGTCAGGCGCGGAATGAATTCATCTGGGGATGGGCGTTCATTCTTCCTACAATGCTTGGTCTGATCATCTTAAATATCTATCCGATTTTTAAGACCATTTATGAGAGCTTTTTCAAGACCGGAGATTTCGGTAAGGGAAATATCTTCATTGGTTTTGACAACTACGTAAAGCTGTTCCACGATGCGGAAGTATGGCAGGCATTATTAAATACATTTAAATATGCCATTGTGGAAGTTCCGTTTTCCATTGCTATCGCACTTGTACTGGCAGTTTTATTAAACCGTAAAATGAAAGGCCGTGCTGTTTACAGAACTATTTTCTTCCTGCCTATGGTTGCTGCTCCGGCTGCGATCGCCATGGTATGGAGATGGCTGTTCAACTCAGAGTTTGGTCTTCTTAATCACATTTTCCATACAAAGATCAACTGGATCTCTGATCCGAAGATCGCAGTCTATGCGATCGCAGTGATCGGTGTATGGTCCATCATTGGCTACAATATGGTACTTTTCCTGTCAGGTCTGCAGGAAATCCCAAGAGATTATTATGAAGCAGCAAGCATTGACGGAGCAACCGGAATCAAACAGTTCTTCCACATTACAATCCCGCTGCTTTCACCGACCATCTTCTTTGTAATGGTTACCCGTGTCATCGGTGCCATGCAGGTATTCGACCTAATCTTCATGGTTATGGACAGAAACAGTCCTGCACTTTACAAAACACAGTCACTTGTTTACCTGTTCTACCAGAATTCCTTTGTACAGAATAACAAAGGGTATGGTTCAACAATAGTCGTACTTCTTCTGGTTGTAATTATGATCATGACAGTATTCCAGAATATTGCGCAGAAGAAGTGGGTTCACTATAATTAAGGAGGGATAATTATGTCAGCAAGAGATAAAGCAAACA
>ENA-OROE01001761-OROE01001761.1-human-gut-metagenome-genome-assembly--contig:-NODE-1761-length-12487-cov-3.738015_pt1 | contig 12487 bp, 9 predicted proteins | sample MGYA00242126_ERZ509044 | MGnify/ENA primary metagenome ERZ509044 (study PRJEB26280, sample SAMEA2338716) | human gut metagenome | biome: human gut; feature: human-associated habitat; material: faeces... | reverse complement strand
CGGTTTAGATAAACAGTATGCGGCATCAACTATTTGAGAATTCGGGGTGTTTGAAGATAATGTTAAGCAGCTTTCTTCTCTCTGCTGCAACAGATATATATATAATTCTTGTTTTAAATACATTTGCCGCTGTATATTTGTGAATTCGCGTTCTTGAGTTGGGGCGTCTTTTAAACGCATTTCGTAAAATTCGTCTTGTTCCATTAATTTGTCGCGAGTTACTTTAAGTCCATTTTTTATTCCTTTTACAGTGTTCAATAAGTTAAGGCGCATTGCATTTAGTTGCTCATTACCTATTTCTATTGCTGGATTATTGATATTAGTACTTTTTAATAATTTCATACGTTCCAATAGTGCATCGTTGTATTGCTGTAATCCTTCTATCGCTTTAGGGTCATTGAGTCCTATATTTAATGGTATTAACGAATATTGATTCTTGGGATCCATAATAAAATTCTCCATGTATTCTATGACAACATATTGAGTTTCTATTTCAAGTTGCTGCTTTTTTAGAAGACCGTTATTTGTATAGATGGCTTTAAGTTCAGCTCCTATGTCGGCAAGTTTGTGTTGCTTTTTATACAATTCTATATCAATTTCCAAATTAGAAAGTTCTTTTTGTACTATATTTAATCTCTCGTCCAAAAAAGTTAACTTATCACTTGCCTCTTTGTGTCTTTGTTCCAATCCTCGGCTATTATATGCTTTTATTAAAGAATTGAGAATATCTTTTCCTTTTTCGAAATTATATTCGGTAGTAGAAAGGTTGATTAAGTTTGCCTTTTTGGATATCAAATCTACTTCTACTTTCTTTTGCAGCAATTCAGCTGCCAAATCATAACCTTTGTATTCGACTTTTATATTATAATTTTTTTCTGGGTTATAGTATGAGGTTGGTGATATTGTAAAATTGCCATAGAGAGTAGATATTTCCCCACAGGGAGAGGTAAAGGTTGTTTCACCTATTAACTTTTTAAGTATTCCCGACTTATATACTTTAATATTGCATTTGTTTGAGGATATTTTTACCTTAAAATATAAAATACTTTTTAATGTATCTGCAATATTTGCTATTGGCTTAATTTCTACTGGCTCATTATTGTAGCAATATATATTTTTAGGAAATTTCTTAATAGTGTAAGTCGTATTCAAATTTAGTTGCTTTACGGCTTCTCTATAAGTTGTAAAAGTATTTAATAATAATAGTTCATCATTTACTTTCACACTTCCCAAATTGCCGAAAGGAAAACTTTTCAGCATCATAGTAGATATAGCAGATTTGTTCCCTCCTTCTTCTTTAATTATAATATTTGCCATAAATTTAAGAACAGGTCTTGACATCTTAAAATATATTCCTCCTATTCCTACACTAATGATTCCGGAAATGATAAATATGTACCAATAACGTAGTCCCATTTTTAGGATAGAATTTATGTTTAAGGGAACATTATTGTTTGAAATTTTTTTATTCATGACAGTGTTATTTATTTAACAAGTAAGGCTATGGCTAATGATACAAATACAGATATTCCACCTATAATAGTGGAAACTACAGAAACGTTAAACTGATCGCTTTGACTATATTTAGCATTTCCTCTTCGAGCTTTATTAGGCTCTACGTAGACTATATCGTTTTGTTGCAAATAAAAATAAGGGGATTCCAATAAATCAGTTGCAGTTAAATCAAAGCGATGAAACTCTTTTTTGCCGTTGTTGTCACGGATCAGTAATATATTTTTTCGCTCTCCATAAATAGTCAAATCACCTGCCATACCAATGGCATCAAGTATGCTTATCCGCTCATTATTCACTTGTCTGGTGCCAGGAGAGTTTACTTCACCTAATACCGATATTTTAAAATTGAGAATTTGGACAGTAACTAATGGCGACTTTGCATAAGCTGAAATTTTAGTTTGCAAATAATTGGCTAATTCGCTTCTACTCATACCCGTTACTTGTATTCTCCCTAATATTGGAAAATTAATATCTCCTTTACTGTCAACTAAATAAGTCTGAACTGTCGGAGTTGTTACTACATCTTTCTCTCCTGCCGCAAGGTAACTCGTTAATGGTAAATTGAACGCTGCTACCGCATTAGGGTCAACACTAGATACAAATATGGACAGTTGGTCATCTTTGCATATCTTTGCTTCATAATCTATGTTTTTTTCTTGTAACAGCTCTGGTGAATAGCTGTTAATATCTTGAAAATATGTAATCTGATTGGTTGTCTTACAGGAACTAAGTAAGGCTATCCCGATGGCAGCACTAATGATCTTTACTTTCATTTGATTGTTTATAAATTTTATTCGTATTTATTGAAAACTTTAATTTAATCCTTATTATTAACGGTAAAACAGAATGCTTTATTATGTTGGGCTGATCAAATAGCTAAAATATATCTTGTAAATTCATGCTTCTAGTATATATGATGAAATATTTAAAAAGATATAAGTATATTTAGGTCTTAAGTGTATTTATGAATATAGTGAGAATTTACCTGTTATTTTTTTGCTAATTTATATTTATTATGTTTGATAAGTTTTGAGCCATTCTGTCTAATGTGAAATTATTGTTGAAATATGAAATGCAGTTTAGGGACATTGTTCGATAAATGTTTGGGTTACTATATAACAATGATAATTTTTCTAAAAGCTCCTTTTTATCATTACCGATAATGAATCCATTGTAGTTATTTATTATATAGTCGGCGATGCTATCGGTACGAGTAATAATTATGGGTTTTCCTAACTGCATGGCTTGTAAGACAACTAATTGACCTGAAGATATATCAGGCTTTTCCAATGGAATGCAGACGCAATAGCTTCGTTTTAGTATGTTGAGCATTTGGTTTCCGTAACAATTGTGTATTATTTCAGTATGTTCATTTCCTTGAATATTATCTTCACAGGCTATTTTTAAGGTATATGCAGTATCTGATAAGGCCGTTGTTAAGAAAATGTAATTTCTATTGCTTCTTCCTGTAGAGAAAATGAAAGATGAGGAGTTGTCATTGTTTGGCTCATCTGCGATCTTCATAACATCAATACCCAAAGGAATAAATCGGACTATATCTTTGGGTAAACCAAATAAATCGGTGTAATACTTAACTTCGTTTTGGGAGTGACATATTATATTTTTGATATGTTTATTTGTGATAGAGTAATGTATGTATTTGTGGTAAATGTTGCCTAATATTCCCTCTTTTCTTTTGTATATAAAGGTCATTATAATGATTTTATTTTTTCTTTTAAGATGAAGTAATCTTAGCCAAAAAGCCATATTTATAGCATAAAATTGTTGCCATCCTACAATATAATTGTATCTTTTCCGGATAGGAATAATTAAAAGGGGAAAGGCGAAGTATAAAAAATAGCGCAATAGATTTCCGATTTTCGTGTGGTGAAATTTTGTATTGGACTTGCAGCACCTGACCTCCCATTTTGTATTGTCTTTGGATAGCTCTTTGCTGAAAGCCCAATCTTGAGGTACGTTAAAGTCCGCGAGTATTATATTTTTCATTATATCGAGAAGTTGATTGAATGGATTGTCGGATATTAATTTATATTGCATTTAAAAATACGTCATACATTTGTTGAGCGCACTTTTCCCATGTGAAAATTTGTAGCCGTTTTTGTCCTTTTGCCTTGAGGGCTTCTAATTGAGCATTGTCAAAATTGAGTATTTCCTTTATGGTATTACTTAATTCTTTTGAATTTTCTGATTTGAATATTAATGCCGCATCTCCTGCAACTTCGGGGAGCGATCCTGCATCGGAACAGATAACGGGAACGTTATAAGCCATTGCTTCTAATATAGGAAATCCGAATCCTTCAAAGCGTGAAGATATAATTGTTGCTAAACAATTAGCATATAAAGAAATGAGTTCATTATCGCTAACTCTTCCAAGGTATAGAATATTAGAATCGGCATATTGATCTTTTGATAAATCTTCTAATAGTAAATTGTGTCCTTCTCCTTGAGGACCTGCTAAGGCTAGTTTAAGATTAGGATTATATTTCCGAATTTCTCTAAATGACTTTAACAGTATATCCAATCCTTTCCCTATATAATCCGTACGTCCTGGGGTAAACAGATATGCACCCTTTTGTAATTCCCATTTTTTTAGTACAGAGTCGCTCTCTGCGAAAGTTGCGAAAGAGTGTGGAGAGCTTCCATTATGAATAACGTTAATTTCTTTGATAGGTACTTTTAAAAATATTTCCATGTCTCTCGCCGTAAATTCTGAAACGGCTATAAACACTTTAGAGCGTTTTATCGAACGTGGAATACATATTTTTTTTCTAAATATAGTTCTTGCAAAACTATATTTATTTTTTATATGATACTCACCTAAGTCATGAAATGTTGTGAGAACTGGAATATCCCAATGGCCAGGGAAGTGATTGCATCCACTTGGAATCCAAAAGCAGTCAAAATCTTTGGAAGTCACTTCTTTTTGAGAAAGAAACTCTAACCAAAAAGCTTTCTTGTATTGGTATATATACCGTTTGGGTAAATGGATACTGTTCTTTTAATATGTATTCTGCTTGTTTATTGCAAAAAATAGTCCAATTAACACTCTTGTTATAACTATAGATTGATTCTATTATCTTCTCAAAACACAGTTCTGCACCGGCGCGCCGACCATATAGTGTATAGATTGTTGCAATATTCATTGTTTTTATGTCTGGTTAATTCAAAAGACAAATTTAATGATTTTATTTGGAAATCGTTTTTCTTTTTGTTTCTTTAACTCGATTATCATGCTGATTTTTTCTGCAAAAATAATAGTGCAAAGTTTTAATACTTTTTCCACTATGTTTTTATTTCAATAGTTCGTTAAGTTTGAATTAACATAAAGAAAGTAGGTCAAGTCCTGCCAATTTCATTAAATTAAGAATAACCACATCTTTAATTATAATGAACCATGCAGAACTTGACCGATATCTTGAGATTATTAATGTGCACCTGTTAGGAATCTGATACGAAGATAAACAAATGCCGTGATAAATTTATGCTTGAAGTGCTATATCTGTAAGTTGGTTAAATATACTTACTGTCTGGGTTGTTTTTGGCTTAGTTGTACGGAGTAAAGCCAAACGTGGTCTGGAGATTTCAGGAATTGGTGTTATGGACTTGGATTTGCCCACCTGTTTACATCTCATTCAACAGTTTTATTACCAACGCACTATCAGCCATTGCTGCTACTTACTGTTTCTTTGAAAAGAAGTCTGCCGTTGATGTGACGAGCAATGAAGTTTTTGAGTTATATCGAACTTACGCTAAATCAAAACAGCGGCTTAATTTTTTATTTTTGAGTGTATTATTGTAGTTCCATTTTAAATTCCCTGATTTTTAACCATGAATCGGTTTGTTTATTTGTAATGCTTAGATTATATTCTCCCGGGGTTAAATAAACATTTCCCATATATTGCCATTCAAAACAGGAAAAACCTCCAGGGTTGCTTGATTGTTTCCTGTCAGGGTGATTCCTTTCCCGAAGTCGAATGTAATCTCCCCTGGATAAAATCCAGCTAATAATGTATTAATCTTGTATACGCCACCGTTTATAATTCGTATCTGATAATTTAGACGTTTTCCCGAATACCAATTAATGCATGGTTTGGTATCAAAGTCATCAATAACAACCTCGCTAATTTGTGCTCCTAATGCATCTAAATGAATTGTATGATCGATTTCTCTACTTCCTTCTTTCAAATTTGGTTCACTCTTAAATTTGATATTTAGCATGGTACATAAATCTGAAATTTTCGCTCGCGGCAGTCCCGTTAGATGTAATCCGATTCCGTCAACAGCTTCTACCTGGAAAGCCATTTGAGGATTGGCAGGAAACGAAAGCTCGACTTCATCAGGCGCATTCATTATCCCGGGCAACCATAGTTCGCCACTACCGTCCCAATAAAAAATGTGATAGTAAAGATGTTGGATATTGCTTATTTTCCGCCATGTCGTGGGGCCATAAGGCAAATTAAAACGGAACGGGCTTTTACGGGTTTCATAAACACCCTCGGCATTTGTATGAATCCAATCACCGACCGTCTCTAATATCTCTTGACATTTTTCCGGGATTGTCCCATCTGCACGCGGCCCGATATTGAGTAATAGGTTTCCACCTAACTTTTCGGCGCGCAACAAACACCATAAGACATATTCGGGCCTTTTCCAAGTCGTATCAAACTGATTATATCCCCATGAATTATTCATTGTCATACAAAGCTCCATGTTGTCATATTCTGTCTCTTCATCCATAGACTGCTCTGGGGTAGCAAAATCGCCTTTATAAGAAGGTAGTGTAGAAAGACGGTCGCTTTGAATGATGGTTGAACTTGAATTTGTGATCAAGGAATTACAACGTATGGCAAATTCTTCATAGGGGTTAACAGAGTCCCACCAGAATATATCAGGATGATAGCGGTTTAATAATTCGGATATCATAGGATAGGTGTAGGTCTCCATGTATTCTTGATTTTCGGCATACGAATATTCCTTCATGCCCAATTCGGGTATAGCACCGATTCCTCCAGGATGCATCCAGTCACGAGTGTGCGAAAAATAAATTCCGAATTTCAAACCAGCGTCACGGGCAGCTTTAGCAAGGGGGGCAATAAGGTCATTGTTCCAATGAGAGCCGGCAGGACTTTGCGAGATATTCCATTGGGTAACATCGCTATTCCACAAACAGAAACCTTCATGATGCTTTGCTGTCAATATGATGTATTTCATACCCGCCTTTTGTGCTAGACTGACTATTGCTTTTGGGTCGAATTTTTCAGCTGTAAATTTCGAAGCATATTTACGATAGGAATCCCGAGGTATGGATGCTTCATAGAGTATCCATTCGGCTCCTGCCCCCGGACCAATTTTTATAGAATCTACTTCGTGGTTATTTTGGTTTCCTAAACTTTGGAAATGAACAAATACGCCATCTGTGTTTTTTCCTATATATTCTCCTGCCAAAGCGGAATATATCCCATAATGAATAAACATACCGTAACGGGCGTCATTCCACCAATCCATTTTGGATAAAGCGTTTGTTGTACTGTCTATATCACTTGAGGCTGGTGGAAATGGTCTTTCTACTAGAGGGTCTGTACAGCATATTATAGTCCACAATGTGGGTAAAAGTATCAGAATTTTATTCTGATGTTTCTGTCTTTTTAAATTAACCATAATTATTAAACTGCTTATGTCTTGTATACTTAAAATTTTCTTGAAATATTTGTAAGTTTTTATTTGACTTATTACTTTGTTTTATTTATTGAATAATTTTCTACTTTTCTACTTTTCTACTTTTCTTACAGGAAATTATATTGAAAAATGGCTTTCAAATGAGACTAAGTAAAATTCAAACAGACTTTAACTCTTTACCTTTCGATAATTATGCTATAATCTATAACAAATTCCATTATTCGATTTCCGTGTGTTACGATTTTGCTAGCATCTGCTTTACGGCACAATGTGATAATATCCTTTTTAGATAGCAGATGTACAATTACCTGTAGTCCATTTTTCCAATTAGTCTTAAGTAACCTTCAAACAATGGAGTTGACATCCAGTGTAAAAAAGGAGTTTGGGTATGTACCTCAATAGGGAATTTCAAATTGAGAGTTGTAGAAAAAAAACAGCATGATGCATTTGTTGTAATTCTTTTAAAAATAAAAGTTGTTTTTCGCGATTCTCTATATGTTCAATGACTGCACTGCCCCATCCTATATCAAAAGATTTATCAGGGAAAGGAAAAAAATCATCGTAAATAGCAGTTTGGATATTTGGGCATTTCTTTTCAAATACATCTTTTTCATCAATACCCAGTTTGGTTATATTACTAGGGTTATAGTTGGCAACACCGGATTCTGTATTTGTAAAACCTACATCTAAGACCTTAGAATATGGGGTGAATTTTATACTATTTTCGAAATATGTATATTTCTGTTTTCTATTGAACGAACTTATTTTATCTGTGATTTTCATTGTTTAATATGTCTTTTTTGTGATTTTTGTATACGGTTTTGAATGGAGTGTATTCAGTTACGTCACCTGTGGAATATTATTGTATATTAGGTTGAATCCATATTGTTTGTTTTTGATGTATTAGGTCTGCAATTTGAATTGATACTATACAAGATATTTATATGTAGTATAGAGAACGTGGTATTTATTAATGAAATATCAAGAAAAAATCCAATTTGGTAATTTTTGCATATTAGATTCATCATCTTTGTTTTTTGGTGATTTGAAACTTTTAACACTTTTGATTTATCTATAAAACTGATATATTCTTACTTATTGATTGCATTAGTTTATAACTATTCAAGGAAAAAAGTGACTCTACTATTATGATAATATCATTATTCTATATACTATTCTTTTTTTCTCTAATTTGTATTATTTTATATTTAAAACTTAGTCTTGATAAATTTATTGCATTCGTAGTATAATTTTTTACTTTAATTATTTTAATCATATAAAATTGATTAACTTGTGTTTTGAATAAATTATGTGAATTTCTGGCATATCTCCAATAAAACACCTAATTTTGTACTCATGATTGAATTAGCACAGCACATAGAAGTCTTGTTATTAGAGAATGATTGCGTAATCGTTCCCGGATTTGGAGGTTTTGTAGCATACTATACCCCTGCAATGCGGGTTGAAGGAAACACTTTCCTCCCTCCTACTCGCACCATCGGTTTTAATCCGCAGTTAAAGTTGAATGACGGATTGTTGGTACAATCATATATGGCTGTGTATGACACGAACTTTTCGGATGCTACTAAGATAGTAGAAGAAGAAGTGGCGGAGTTGATTGCGGTGCTTCATAAAGAGGGAAAGGTAGACTTGGCAAATGTAGGAGAATTGAGGTATACGATTCATGGTGCCTATGAATTTATTCCTTATGAGAACAGAATTACTACACCTTATTTATATGGACTTGATTCTTTTGAGATGAAAGAGTTGGCAGTTTTGCATAAGCCGGAAGAGAAAGTGTTGATTCCTGTGGCAGCTCAGGAGAGAACAAAGCCATATGAAATTAGGATAAATCGCGCTGTTTTGCGTAATGCCGTCGCTATGATAGCTGCAATTGCGTTATTTTTTGCGTTTTCTACTCCAATAGAGAATACGGCTGTTGAAAAAGATAATTATGCCCGGTTACTTCCGATAGATTTATTTGAAAAAATCGAGAACCGATCTGTAGTGATGACTCCTGTTGAGGTGAAACAAGAGACGAAAAAAAGTGTGACAACGGCGAAGATATCGCATGGGGCTACCTCTTCTGAAAAAGAAACAGGAAAAAGGGCAACGAAACCTCTGGTGGTGAAAGAAGTAAAGGTTGTTAAACCTGTAGCAGAGAAGCAGATGGAAGATAATTATCACATAATCGTAGCCGGAGGTATTACTTTAAAGGATGCGGAGATAATGGCTGAGCAGCTTAAGGCGAAAGGATTTCATAGAGCTAAGGTTTTGAATAGTGATGGTAAAGTTCGTGTAAGTATCATGTCGTATGCTACTCGTGAGGAAGCTATGAAGCAACTTCTGAAAATAAGAGAGAATGAAGCTTATAAAACGGCATGGATGTTGGCTAAATAAATATGATTCCCCTATTTCCCTATTATAAAATATGAAACGAGTTCGTTGTCCTAAATGTGAGAATTATCTGTCTTTTGATGAAACGAAATATACCGAAGGTCAATCTTTGGTTTTTGTTTGTGAGCATTGTGGTAAGCAGTTTAGTATCCGTTTAGGGAAAAGTAAGGTGAAAGCCTCCCAGAAAGAAGAAGTATTGAACGAGGATGCTTGTAAGGGTGAGTTTGGATGTATTGTTGTTATTGAAAATGTATTTGGATTCAAGCAGATATTGCCTTTGCAAGAAGGAGATAATGTAATTGGACGCCGCTGTGTCGGTACAGTTATAAATATGCCGATTGAAACCGGTGATATGAGCATGGATCGTCGTCATTGCGTTATTAATGTGAAGCGGGATAAATTAGGAAAGTTGGTCTATACTCTTCGGGACGCTCCCAGTCTTACAGGTACTTTCCTGATGAATGAGGTTTTGGGTGATAAAGATCGTATCCGTATAGAAGATGGGGCTATTGTGACTATCGGCGCTACTACTTTTATACTTAGAGCGGCAGAATCAGAATGAACATCGTTCTGATTTTAACATTGTTAATCCCGTTTCTTGCATATTATTTCTTTTCTTGCAAAACATTTATTCTTTGTCTGTAAAGAAGCGTATTCTTGCCGGCAAAAGATTGTATTTAAGATGGTGTTAATATTAATTTCTTGTACAAAGGAAATACGGCTCTTTTTATTTTGATATTGATGATGTATATGGTTGATATATATATGATTATCTCGTATATGATTAACCTTTCTTTTTTTCTCCGAAGTTTAAAGAAGCGTTTGGAAAAAGAAGCGTTTGGTTTATACTTATCGATTTAGCAATTTAATTTTTTACCTATTGACATCGATAAAATTATCTGGTATGTGATGATGGCTGATGTATTGTGTTTGAACAAACTTGGTTCCTGTTTGTTCTTTGGCATATAAAATCACTAAACCCTAACGAAAATGAAAGAGAAAAACAGAACATGGATTATTATTGCCATTATCATAGCAGTGTTGTTGTTAGGCTATTGGGTATTGTCTTCTCCGAGAGTTGAAAAAGATGTGAACCAACAGTCGAAAGAAGTTATTGAAGACCTTACAATCGATTGATTTTTTAGAATTTGTTTAAATTACGCTCTGCATTATTTTGAAGGCTATTTTTGAGGATGTTTTTTTGTTTTTAGGAGGATAGCAGGTTATTCTGACGGTGAAAACAGAAAAGCAGATTGAGAATAAATTTAAAATAAACTGATAAAACTTTTTAAAGGAAAATTTAAACAGTCTCTATGATTAAGTGAGAAAGAGCAGCTTCCCATAGTGAAAAGACTGCTCTTTTTTGTTTAATTGAGACCGGTTTCTTTTTATAGACAATACTTAAAAGATAAGGCGGACTTTTATGCATTCTCGGTTGTTTAGAGAATGCTTTTTACTGTTTCCAACATACCTTTTTCTTGAATAGAATCAAGATCGGTTTTCACTGCATCAGTCAATCCCGGTATATTGTTCAAGTTTTCACCCCAGATGAATTCTGCGCCCAGTACACCTTCTGCAACTTTTCGGGTACAACCTGTTGCCCATAAGTCTTTCAATAGATTCATTATTTCCGGAGCATCGTTTGGTACGATTTCAGCACCATCGGCACGAACACCGCCTTTGTAATAAGTAATGATAGCTGCCAGTCCAAGTACCAATCCTTTGGGAAGTTCACCCTTACGTTCCAGGTAAGTTTTCAATCCCGGAAGGTCACGAGTTTGATACTTGGGGAATGAGTTCAGCATAATGCTTGTTACGGCGTGATCTACAAACGGATTATTGAAGCGTTCCAATACGTCATGGGCGAATTTGTCCAGTTCATCTTTCGGCAGATTGAGGGTTTCCATCAACTCGTCGAACATCACTTTGTGGATGTATTGGCCTACCACTTCGTGTTGGCAGGCATCTCGTACGATATTGATTCCCGACAAGTAAGCTACGGGAGACAACACCGTGTGCGGACCGTTCAACAATGTCACTTTGCGTTCGTGGTAAGGTGCTTCGGACGGAACGAACAGTACGTTTAATCCCGCTTTGTCAGCAGGGAATTCTTTCGCAATTTCTTGCGGTGCTTCAATTACCCACAAATGGAATATTTCAGCCTGAACAACCAGGTTGTCGTCGTATTGCAGTTTTTCTTTGATTGCATCGATGTCTTTACGGGGGAATCCCGGAACAATACGGTCTACCAATGTTGCATATACACCGCAAGCTTCTTCAAACCATGTTTTAAATTCCTCTCCGAGGTTCCATAACTCGATATACTGATAGATTGTCTCTTTTAATTTATGGCCGTTAAGGAAAATAAGTTCGCATGGAAAAATGATCAGACCTTTGCTCTTGTCTCCGTTGAATGTTTTAAAACGATGATATAGCAGTTGGGTCAATTTGCCCGGATAAGAAGAGGCGGGTGCATCGTCCAATTTGCAAGATGGATCGAAAGCGATACCGGCTTCGGTGGTATTAGAAATAACAAAGCGCATTTCCGGTTGTTCTGCCAACTTCATAAATTCGGCATTTTGCGTATAAGGATTTAAAGCACGGCTGATGACATCGATCATTGTCAGGCTGTTTACGACTTCACCTTTATCCAAGCCTTGCAGGTTTACATGATAAAGATCGTCCTGTGCGTTTAGCATGTCTACCATACCTTTATCGATAGGTTGAACTACTACTACGCTACTATTGAAATCGGTTTTTTCATTCATGTTGTAGATAATCCAGTCTACGAATGCACGTAAAAAATTGCCTTCACCAAATTGGATAATACGTTCCGGGCGTTGGGCCTTAGGAGCTGTTTCTTTGTTTAATGCTTTCA
>ENA-OROE01001755-OROE01001755.1-human-gut-metagenome-genome-assembly--contig:-NODE-1755-length-12526-cov-2.992222_pt1 | contig 12526 bp, 9 predicted proteins | sample MGYA00242126_ERZ509044 | MGnify/ENA primary metagenome ERZ509044 (study PRJEB26280, sample SAMEA2338716) | human gut metagenome | biome: human gut; feature: human-associated habitat; material: faeces... | reverse complement strand
ACTATTTCATTGCAACATTTATTTCAATTGATAAGATTATCGGACGTATTTATCCGGTATTCGGTATCTGCTTAATCATCATGGCATTAGGTGTTATTATTGGTGTCTTTACACATTCAGATTATCAGATCCCTGAAATCTGGTCACACTTTACCAATATGCACCCGAAGGGAACACCAATCTGGAGCGTTATGTTTATCACCGTAGCGTGTGGTGCGATTTCCGGTTTCCATGCAACACAGTCACCATTGATGGCGCGTTGTATGAAGTCTGAAAAGCAGGGACATTTCGTATTCTATGGTGCGATGGTTGCAGAAGGTGTTATCGCATTAATCTGGGCAGCAGCAGGCTGTTCAATCTATGCAGTAACAGATGGTTTAAGTACTGGTTTAAGTGCCATTCTTGCAAATGGACAGTCCGCAGCAATTTACGATGTATGCTCTAAGACAATGGGCGGTGTCGGTGTTGCCCTTGCAATGATTGGTGTTATTGTATGCCCGATTACATCAGGTGATACAGCATTCAGAAGTGCAAGACTGGTTCTTGCAGACTGGTTTAAGGTTGACCAGTCTAAGTTTACAAAACGACTGATCTTATGTGTACCGCTTTTAGCAGTTGGTGCAGTTGTCGGACATCTGGATTATACAATCGTTTGGAGATATTTCAGCTGGACAAACCAGACACTCGCTATGATTGTATTGTGGACAGCAAGTATGTTCTTATTCAGAGAAAAGAAGAATTACTGGATTACCGTAGTACCGGCAACCTTTATGAGTGCCGTATCTATGACCTATTTCTTCTATGCACCGGAGTGCTTGAACCTCGGTACAACAGTAGCTTACCCGGCAGGTATCATTTTAGCAATTGTATTCTTTGGCATCTTCATGTATGCAACAAAGAAACAGCCAAAAGAAGCTGCATAACAGTAGGCGTTTAGAAAATCTGTAAATGCATTTTACAGAGGTACATAAAAGATAAAATAATTTAGATAAATGGGATGCCACATGAAAATAGTTGAAAGCAGACGATGTTTCGTGTGGCTCCCCGTCTTTATTCTTTGGTGAAATAATAGAAAGAATAGAAAGGACACACCAAAGAAACAATGACTGAAGGAAGGGGCTGGTTGTATGTTGTGGAAACCACGTTGTTTAGGAAAAGAATCGCTTGAAAAGGAAGAATTGGCGCAGGATAAAAAGCATTGTAGAAAGTTTGGACCATGCGGAGTGGGAGAAAAAGCGATTTATCTGAACAGTTTTTATTTTGAGAGAAGATATTACATTCCGCTCACTTCCGTAAAAAGAGTATTTAAAAGAGTGGCGATGAGCAAAGGCGGATTCACAGGAAAGGGATTATTTGCAACGATTCCGTATCTGGTTGTGGAATATGACAATGGCGAAGAAAAGCAGTGCAATTTTAAATTTGAAGAAAATGTCGATTCTTTATTAGCCTATTTAAAACAGACACATCCTGAAATCCGGCTTCACAGCGCAGAAGCGGAAAAAAGACTGAAAGAAAAAGAACGTCTTGCAGCAAAGAAAAAAGCAAAGGTTCTGACAAAAGAAGCACAGGAGAATATTGCCGTATTAGAGAATTGTATGCAGTATCTGAATAAGAATGAAGAATTAAGTATTGCATTAAGTGCAGGGGCAAAAAGAAAAAGAGTGTATGACAGAAGTAATCCGGCATATAAATGGGTAGCACTCAGCATTACGCTGTTGGGAGCAGCGGCATTGCTGTATGGTATCTACGCATTGATTACACATGCTGGATTTGCAATGTATTTCCTGTTGTTTGGACTGGCTTCCATTTTCTTCTTTTCCAGTGCCAATGTTTTACCGACTGCAAGAAACAATAAAAAGTACATTGAAACACATTTGGAACAGGCTGTTGATGAAATGCAGCAGTACATCAGACAATATCCGGACTTTCCGGTTCCGGCATGGTATGCACATCCGGTCGTGTTAAAGAGAATGATTGATATTATGCAGGAAGGTCGTGCAACGACCATCGAAAAGGCACTTGAAGTTTTAAAGAGTGATTTAAAAGCATTAAATTCCAGCGTGGCAGTAGAGCAGGAAGAATATGATGAAGTTATGGCAATCAAGCCGATGTTTTTAATTCGTGAGTATCAGTAAAGTAAACTGACCATAAAACAAAAATAGTGTTCCGCAGGACCTTGCCAAGGCACTTGCAAAAATCGGTGCGATTACAACATCGGTTAATGCAGTCATAGCAGTGATTGTAGCAACGATTATTTATCTGGCATTACGTCCGGTAATGAAAAAGACAGGAATGCTTCGGGAATTGTAAAAAAGTTGGAAACTGACATAGAATTAAAAGAGGAACGATATGATAACAGACGAGGTAAAACTTTGATAGTATCATATCGTTTCTCTTGTTTTATACTGGCTGTTTAGAATATAGAAAGTGTGTGATTAAAGCGGTTGTACGATAGGTTGTCCTTTAATTGTAATTAAGATAGTAGGTGTTCTTGCCCAGTTCTTTCGCCTGATACATCGCTGCATCAGCACCCTGTACCATATAGCTGTAATGCAGCTGACTGCCGTTTTCAGCAAAAATGCCGATACTGCAGGGAATAGACATTCGTTCACCGGTTTCTAAGTTTATAAGACCTTCCTGTAGTTTTTCAAAAACTGTACGGATTTCATTTTCAATAGTTGTCTTTGAATCGACTGCGGCAAGGCAGAAAAGAAATTCGTCACCACCGTTTCTGCCAACAATTCCGTTAATGTTTTCTTTTAAAATAGAGGCAACAAAGCGGATAACGCGGTCGCCTTCCTGATGTCCGTAGAGTGTATTATAGTCACGAAAATTATCAATATCCAGAAAGCCGACGGCAATGCGGGTATGTGTGTCGTTTGCCTGTTCAATCATAGCATGTATTTTATTTTCAATGGCATTTTTATTGAAAAGCTGTGTCATCGGGTCTAACTGTGTTTTTTTGGTAAGATATCGTTGATATTCCTGCTGATGTACTTCATTGGCTTCAGCATAGGCTAACAGTGCATTAATTTTATTGGATAAATTACCAAGTTCATCATTTTTATCATACGGAATACGTAGTGCATAGTTTTTTTGCAGCTGGACATTTTCAAGCGTGCCGGAAATCAGGTGTACCGGTTTGGTTATTTTTTTCGTAATCAGGTAATGTACCAGTAAAAGGACAACGGAAGTCCAAAGAACTGTTGTGCCAAGCAGGATGCGGTAGGCAGTTTTCATTTTCTGATGAGAACTTAAATCAATAGTAATAAAAATCATCCAGTCTGTGTAATGAACCGGTGCATAATATATCGCGTATTCATTTCCGGAAACGTTAAAATAAAATTGTCCGGAAGTGTTAGAACGATTGGTGCAGGATAAATGTTCAGTAATTTTCTGCCATATGGCGTTGTCATTGGCATCAGTCAATGAATCGGAAGTAGATTCATCCGGATTGCCGGCAGTGATAAAAAAGTTATTGTTATCAATAAGATAGAGTAGCCCGTTTTCCCATAAAGTTGTATTGGAGCGGTAGTTATCAAAGTATGAAGTCGGAATTTCTTCTACAACATAGCCAATTATGTTTTGTGTATTAAGGTCAAAAATACCGGAGTATGCAGCAACAACAGTAGTCATTTCACCATCAATTAACCGCTGGTAAGCATCGGAAATTATGAAATTGCCGTTTAAAGAGTCTGAATCAGTATGGACAAAATAATCTGAAGTTGAAACAGTAATATTTTCACTGGATGCAACAATGTTAAAATTGGTATCTATAATGAAAAGACTCTGTAAAAAATCACAATGGATTTTTCGCTCCCATAACATATTATTAATATAGGAAATGGAATCATCATCTGAAATGCTGCCATCCAGACTGGAATGAACAGCATCCTGTATCATTTCATACTGGGTAATCATATCAATCGTATCTCTACGGGCTTCACAAAAACTCTCGATACTGGATATGGTAGATTCACTGATAAAGCGCAGATTTTCCTGCATCATGCTTTTAGTGTTTTTATTATTCTGTACAATCATGACAGAAGCAAAAATATAAAGCGGAATCAATGAAGCTGTCAGCAGGATAATATATAAAGTGTGTTTAATTTTCATATGAAATCCTTTCATTTGGTCTGCAATAAATAATAGTAATGATTATCAGATAATAGTATATTGGTACTATAATATAGTATTTTGGTAGGAATGTCAATGGAGAATACAGGAAATCATAAAACTTTAACAAATTAGATTTTATAAACAGTGTATGCAGTTTCAAAGAATGTCAATACTTATATCTTGAAAGAACGAATATACCGCAATTGCGGTAGGAATGGAGAGGAAAATGAGTAATAACATGGATTTGGGGTATGAGATGTTCTGCTATCAGTGCGAGCAGACGGCAAACGGAAAAGGCTGCACGAAAATGGGTGTCTGTGGAAAGACACCGGAAATCGCAAATTTGCAGGATTTGCTGATTTATCAGGCAAAGGGAATCTGCTGTTATGCAAAAAAATTATTGGAAACAGGGGAACATGCGCCTAAAGAAGTGGTGCGTTTTTTGGAAAACGTTCTTTTTACAACGCTTACAAATGTAAATTTTGATGCAGATGTACATGTGGAATTATTAAAGGTATCGCAAAACATTAAGGAAGAATTGCGGGAGCAGACAGAGACAGAAATCAACCGCCCGGCAGCAGTTTATAATCTGCCGGAAACCAAAAGTGAAATGTTAAAAGATGCGCCGATGGCAGGAATTATGTATGACAAAGAACTTGACGAAGATATCCGTTCATTAAGACAGACGATTCTTTATGGATTAAAAGGCATCAGCGCATACGGACATCAGGCAAGAGAACTGGGATATTACAGCACACAGGTCGATGATTTTTATATTTACGGATTGGAAGCACTTACAGACGATGCGCTGACGGTGGAAGAATTAATTCGGATGACGATGCGTACCGGTGAAATGGCATTAGAGGTAATGAAACAGTTAGATGAAGCGAACACAAGCGTTTATGGCAATCCGTATCCGCATAAGGTGAGTGTTCGTAGAAAAAAAGGACCGTTTATCATCGTATCGGGACATGACTTTAAAGATTTGGAAATGCTGCTGGAACAGACTCAGGGAACTGGCGTAGATGTCTATACACACTCCGAAATGCTTCCGGCACACTACTACCCGGCTTTTAAAAAATATCAAAACTTTGTGGGAAATTATGGGAATGCATGGTGGAAACAGAAAGATGAATTTGAAGCTTTCCACGGTCCGATCCTGATGACAACCAACTGTATCGTTCCGCCAAAAGACAGCTATAAAGACCGTTTATACACAACCGGTGCAGCCGGATATCCTGGCTGTCAGCATATTGGAGATATTTCAGCAGAAAACGGCAGTGCTTCTGCTGTGAACAAAGATTTCACTGTGATCATCGAACACGCAAAAAAATGTGCCCCACCTGCTCAGATTGAAGAAGGGGAAATTATCGGCGGATTTGCACATGCACAGGTACTGGCTCTTGCTGATCAGATTGTAGCTGCCGTAAAATCCGGTTCCATCAAAAAATTCGTAGTAATGGCAGGCTGTGACGGACGTGCAAAGAGCCGTAACTATTACAGCGACTTTGCGAAAGCTCTTCCAAAAGACACTGTCATCCTCACTGCCGGCTGTGCAAAATATAAATATAATAAACTGAATCTTGGAGATATCAACGGAATCCCTCGCGTTTTAGATGCCGGTCAGTGCAATGATTCTTACTCCCTGGCTGTGATCGCATTGAAATTAAAAGAAGTATTTGGGCTTGACGATATCAATGAACTGCCAATCATCTACAATATCGCATGGTACGAACAGAAAGCAGTTATTGTACTGCTCTCCCTCCTGTATCTTGGAGTGAAAAATATTCACCTCGGACCGACACTCCCTGCATTTCTCAGTCCAAATGTAGCAAAAGTACTTATGGAAAACTTCGGAATCGCCGGAATAGATACTGTAGAAAATGACATGAAACTTTTCTTTGAAAAATAATTTTTTCGTTTCACGTGAAACACAGAGTACTTTAGAAATCAAATATTTTAATGTTTCACGTGAAACCACCTACACGGGAATACCGCTTTCAATCTCACACAAAATATCCGAAAGAATTCCAAAGGATAAAAATGCCAGAATAATTTGAAAATGATTATTCTGGCATTTTTATCAATTCAAGTCGAATTCATATGCGACCTGGCATACTATGCACTCAAGCTTAACCCCGCAAACAAATCTCCCATGCAAAACTGCAGTGGCTCCGCTGAAATTGCAAGTTCTTTCTCGTAGTTACGAATCTGGTAATCTGGATCAGATTCCAGCATCTCAATTAATTTTGCGGTATTGATTGCATCATCCAAACCATCGTGTAACCTGCCGCAAGGCTGCATATCGCAAAGCATCAGAGCTTCACTTAAAGAGATTGCCCTGGAAAATCCGCTTCGTTTTACAAATGCATCCTGATAATCAATCCAACGCTTTGGCTGCATGAAATTTTGGATTTACTCATCTTCTATCTGTTTACTTTTTATTTCCCTTCTCAGTTGAGCAAAGTCACACTCACTCCACGCAAAAATTTTATACTCCCTGTCTCCAAGCCAATTCGTCAGATGTTTCAGGGCTTCCTCAAGTAATGGTGCATTTTTTATCTGAACATTCTGAATACCTGTCAAATTGCTGATATAGTGATCCAATACTCCATATTCCGGATGCACATACTGTCTTAATGTCGCAATCTGCCTGAAATCTTCATTCAATAAAACTGTCCCAATTTCAATGATCTCTGTTGCATATTTATACATTTTGTTTCGATACATTTTTGGTACTTTGCACATTTCCAGATCAATCACTACATAGTTCATATGAATGCCCTCCATCGAAATAGTTTTTTGCTTTTTATCTTTTGCTATCATGATTTTACATGATTCAGCCGCTCTTTCTGTATTTCTAATGGTATTGTCGAAACAACCTTTCACTCTCCTCTTTCATCTGCTCAACCACTTGTGGCGGCGAAAGAATTTCTATGCTGTCCCCGAGAGAAAACACCCAGCCTAAAAACTGTCTGCTGACATATACGCAGACCGGAACGATAAAATGACCTTTATCCTCAGGAATAATCATCACATCTTTTCCAAAACGATCAATCATCACTCCCACCAACGTATCTCTAATTTTTAATTTTACTAGCTGTTCTTTTCCCCCATACATTCCAAAACTCTTTTTTGCATAATCAGCCATGTCAAGCTGCTGAAAATGCTGTTCACCTTCCCTCTTTTCTTCTGACACCTGGATATGTAGCATCTTATCCACCCGATAATGCTTTATTTTTTCTGCTTCAGAATCATAACCTACGAGATAATAGTTTTGTCCTTCCCACGAAAGCCCCCACGGACTGATATGATAATACTTTCCGCCATGTCGCAATTTCATTTCTTTCTTTTCCGTCCATTGAAAATATTGAAACTTAATTTTTCGATTTTCAGATATTGCATTGTGAATAGCATCTACCGTATAGTAGATACTTTCATTCATCGTTTTAATTCTCCCGGAAACATAAACCTGTCTTTGCAGTGTCATTGCCTCATATTTGCTGACCATTTTCTCTATTTTCTTAATCAGTGCATTGCTTTTTCTCTCTGTAATAAATTTCGATGACTGAATTGCATCTACCAGAAGTTTCAGTTCTGCAAGTTCAAAAGGGCGATTTACAACATGGTACTGATAATATTTTCCTGTCTTTTCCCCCTGAACTTCTATGCCCATCTGTTCCAGATCTTTCAGATCACTGTAAATACTTTTTCTTTCTGCTGTTATTCCATATTTTTTCAGCTCAACCATAATTTCCGGCATTGTCATATAATGGCTGTCATCTGTATTCTCCTGCATAATCTGTGCAAGTCTGTACAATTTAAACTTTTGATTTGCACCTTTAGGCATATACCTTTCTCCCTTTTTCATTGTTGAAATCAGTATAACATATAGAGTGAAAACGTTGTGAAACTCTTTTAATTCTGTTTAACCGGCTCTTCGCTTTTCTCGATTTCTTTATTTTGCTGCTGATACTCCAACAGACTTTTTTTACAGATTTTGCAGATAACACCTGCATTTGTCAGCATAACAACTTTCGCTGTTGCTTTCTTTCCAATCTTATCATATAAACGACCTGCACTCATACTTTCTCCGATTACTGTATATGTACTGTTTGCCACATAACCAATCAATCCAAGTCCTTCTTTTTTTACCATAATTGCTTCTTTATCATATTTATTATCCGGTTCCTTTTCCAGATATAATTTCATACCCTTTTCCAGAAAATCCATTCCATAATGATACTTCGTACCCGTCAACGTAAAATAGACTTTTTTGATTTTTTTCTCTCCTGCCTGTTTTGGCCTACGCCTTGAATCCGCCGCATAGATATAGTATAATAAAGTGTCTATAACTGCTTATAGAAAATCCGGCCCCGGGCAAAGCGCCCCTTCCGGCCATAAGATCAGGAGAGATCATGATGCATTCTGAAGATAAACTCTGTGTCGTCGTGCTGTTTGGCGGCATGTCCAGCGAGCACGAGGTCAGCCGCGTGTCCGCCGGTACCTTTGTGGATAACCTGGACCGCGCCCGCTACGAGGTGCTGACCGTGGGCATCACCCGGGAGGGCCGCTGGCTGTGCACCGAGGCCACCAGCGCCCAGATGGCCGACGGCAGCTGGGAAGAGCTGCCCGGCAACATGCCCTGCGTCATCAGCCCCGACCGCGCCGACCACGGCATGATCCTGTTCACCCCGTCCGGTCAGGTAGAAAAGCTGCACGTGGATGTGGTCATCCCCGCGCTCCACGGCCTGTGGGGCGAGGACGGCACCGTGCAGGGCCTGCTGGAGCTGGCCGGCATCCCCTACGTGGGCTGCGGCGTGCTGGCAAGCGCTGTCTGCATGGACAAGGCCGTGGCCAACGCTCTGTTTGATGCCGCCGGTATTCCCCACACCAAGTGGCTGAGCGCCTGCCGCTGGGAGATCGAGAGCGACCTGGACGGCGTGTGTGACGGTGCCATTGCCAAGCTGGGCTGGCCCATCTTCGTCAAGCCCGCCAACGCCGGTTCCAGCGTGGGCATCACCAAGGCCCACGACCGGGATGAGCTCAAGCAGGCCATTGCACTGGCCCTTGAAAACGACCACAAGGTGGTGTTCGAGGCCTTTGTGGACGGCCACGAGGTCGAATGTGCCGTCATCGGCTCTGACCCTGCCGTGGCCACCCGCCCGGGTGAGATCCTGGCCGGTGCCGAATTCTATACCTACGACGACAAGTACAAGAACGGGGTCAGCCAGGTGGTCATCCCGGCCAGACTCAGCGAGGAAAAGCTGGACGAGGTCAAGACCTACGCCGCCATGGCCTACACCGCCCTGAACTGCGAGGGCCTGGCCCGCTGCGATTTCTTTGTGGAGCACGGCACCAACCGGGTGATGATCAACGAGATCAACACCTTCCCCGGCTTCACCCCCATCAGCATGTACCCCAAGCTCATGGAGCACGAGGGCACCCCCGTGCCCGCCCTGATCGATCACCTGATCGAACTTGCGCTGGAAAGGACGGAAAAGCAGCATGGATAACCGCCCCATCGGCGTATTTGACAGCGGCCTGGGCGGCCTGACCGGCGTGCGGGAGCTGCGCAGGCGGCTGCCCCACGAGAACATCGTCTACTTTGGCGACACCGGCCGTGTGCCCTATGGCAGCCGCAGCCCGGAGACCATCCTGCAATATGCCCGGCAGGACATCGCGTTCCTGCTCTCCAAGGATGTCAAGTGCATCATGGCCGCCTGCGGCACGGTGTCCAGCATATACCCCGCCGCTGAGGCCGAAAAGCTCCCTGTGCCCTATCTGGGTGTGGTGGATGCCGCCGCCCGGGAGGCCGCCTTTTCCACCCGGAACCGGCGCATCGGTGTCATCGGCACTGCGGCCACCATCCGCTCCCGCAGCTATGAGGCGCTCCTGCGCAGGCTGGTGCCCGGTGTAGAGATCACCGCCCGTCCCTGCCCGCTCTTTGTGCCGCTGGTGGAAGCGGGCTATGTGGATCACAGCGCCCCGGACAAGCAGGAGATCACCAAGCTGGTCATTGCCCAGTACCTGACGGAGATCCGGGATGCCGGGGTGGACACCCTGATCCTGGGCTGCACCCACTACCCCCTGATCAAGACCATGATCGGTGAGTTCATGGGACGGAACGTGGTGCTGGTGGACCCGGCCAAGACTGCCGCCCACCATCTGGAGCGCATCCTGAGCGAGCGGGGGCTCAAGGCCGATCACCCCGCCGGGCAGGCCCATTTCTATGTCAGTGACGCGCCGGACGGGTTCGTGCAGACAGCCGACCTGTTCCTGGGCGAGTACAAGGGCGGCGAGGTGGAGCAGATCGCCATTGACAAATATTAAAGTGAAGGAACACAAAACTGTGAGCACTGCACACAACGAAGATTACCGCATCCTGATCCGAAGCGTCTCGGAGCAGTTCGAGCACACGGAGCCCCTCCCCGCCGAGGAGACAGACAAGATCGAGCTGATGACCTATGGCAGCTTCCTGAAAAAAGCCGGTTCCTATTATATTAGCTATAAGGAGACGGAGACCATCGGCTTTGCAGGCTGCACCACCACCATCAAGATCGCCGAGGACGGCAGCCGGGTGGCCCTGCTCCGCTTTGGCAAGGTCAACACCCAGCTGGTCATCCAGCGGGATTACCGGAGCATCTGCTACTACGAGACCGAGGTCGGCCCCATTACGCTGGGCGTGACCGGCGACGGCATCGCGTGCGACCTCTCGGAACCTGCGGGCGGCACGGCAAAGTTCAGCTATCTGCTGGATGCCGATGACCCCACGGCGCTCATCAATCGGACAACGCTTGAGATCCAGGTCGAGCACATCAACTGAACATCCTCACCCTCTCCGTCATCGCTTGCGCGATGCCACCTCCCCCAAAGTGGGAGGTCTTGACAGAAATTATAGAATTTGTGGTTTTGTCAAAAGCTCGCCCTTTGGGAGAGCTGGACGCGAAGCGGCCTGAGAGGGTGAGCCCGTGAAAGGATAAAAATTATGACAGACTTTGAAAAGACCTATCAGAATTACAACCCCCGGGCAGCGGCGCTGGCTGAGGCCCGCGCTCTGCTGACTGAGGCTGCCAAGGCCGCCATGGCCGACGGCACTCTGGCCGAGGCCGAGCTGCCCGCTTTTATCGTGGAGATCCCTGCCGACACCAAGAACGGTGACATTGCTTCCAATCTGGCCATGGCCGGTGCCCGCACCTGGCGCAAGGCCCCCAAGATGATCGCCGATGCCCTTCTGGCCCATCTGCCTTCCATCGAGCACAGCGTGTTTGCCAAGGTGGAAGTAGCCGGCCCCGGCTTCATCAACCTGTTCCTCGCCCCCTCCTTCTGGGCCAGCGTGGTGCTGGGTGCCTGCTCCAACAAGGAGTACGGCCGCACCGACCACGGCAAGGGTGCCAAGTACAACGTGGAGTTCGTTTCCGCCAACCCCGTCGGCCCCATGCACATCGGCCACGGCCGCTGGGCCGCGCTGGGCGACTCGCTCTGCCGTGTTATGGACCACGCCGGTTACGACATCCAGCGTGAGTTCTACATCAACGACCACGGCTCTCAGATGAACACCTTCGGCAACTCCATCAGCACGCGCTATATGCAGCTTGCCGACATCATCGCCAAGCAGGGCGTGGATATCGACGAGGCTCACAAGCTGCTGATCGCCGACCGCGATGCCTTTGTTGCCGACGAGAACGACGAGCATCCCGAGACCCATCCGTACCAGGATAACTTTGCCGAGACCCTGGGCAAGGACTCCTATGGCGGCGACTACATTATCGACGAGGCTGCCGAGTTCTGGCGCACCGACGGCGATAAGTGGGTCAACGCCGATCCGCAGAAGCGCATGGAGAGCTTCCGCGAGCGCGGCTATGTAAAGATGGTCGACAACATGCGCGACCTCTGCCACGCCGTCAATTGCGACTTCGATCGTTGGTTCTCCGAGCGCTCGCTGTATGTGAAGGACACCGAGGGCGAGACCGCCGGCACCTCCGCCGTCGACCGCGCTTTTGAGAAGCTCGACAAGATGGGCTACCTCTACACCAAGGACGGCGCCCTGTGGTTCCGCTCCACCGACCTGGGCGATGACAAGGACCGCGTCCTGATCAAGTCCGACGGCGAGTACACCTACTTCGCCTCCGACGTTGCCTATCACTGGGATAAGTTCCAGCGCGTCGACCACGTCATCGACATCTGGGGCGCCGACCATCACGGCCATGTGGCCCGCATGAAGGGCGCCATGGACGCCATCGGCCTGAACGGCAACGACCTCGACGTCGTCCTGATGCAGATGGTCAACCTGATGCGTGACGGTCAGCCCGTCCGCATGTCCAAGCGCACCGGCAACGCCATCACCCTGACGGACCTGCTGGAAGAGGTGCCCATCGACAGCGCCCGCTTCCTGTTCAACATGCAC
>ENA-OROE01001753-OROE01001753.1-human-gut-metagenome-genome-assembly--contig:-NODE-1753-length-12540-cov-2.324069_pt1 | contig 12540 bp, 10 predicted proteins | sample MGYA00242126_ERZ509044 | MGnify/ENA primary metagenome ERZ509044 (study PRJEB26280, sample SAMEA2338716) | human gut metagenome | biome: human gut; feature: human-associated habitat; material: faeces... | reverse complement strand
AAGCCTCTTTTGCTCCGTTTGTAACGAACCCGCTGATAAACTTTACGACGATGGGACTGATTCTTTTGAGCGGTCTTGGTTTTCCCGTCTGGTGGGAAGTTATGGAGCGGGTGCAGGAGCTTGTGAAGGGAAAACGGCCCCGTAAAAATTTTGTGCGAGGATTCACGCTTCATACGAAACTGGTTTTAACGACAACCATGATTCTGGTGTTCGGTGGAGCACTGCTGATTCTTGCACTGGACTGGAATCACGCGCCATCACTTGGCAGCCTGAAACCGGCGCAGAAGGTCATGGCGGCTTTTTTTCAGTCCGTGACGACAAGAACGGCAGGCTTTGAGACGATCCCGCAGGCTGATTTCTCAGACAGCTCTGCAATGGTAAGTATGGTTCTCATGTTCATCGGTGGCTCCCCGATGGGAACGGCAGGTGGTGTTAAGACGACAACGGTTGCCATTCTGGTTGTGCTGGTTGCCTCCTATATTCGCGGAGACTCAGATACGGTGGCCTGGGGGCGGAAAGTGATTGAAGAAAATATCCGTACCGCTGTCGTCATTTTCTTTTTTGTACTGACGACAGTCTTTACTGCCACCGTGCTGCTGATTTCCGTAACCGGAAGCCCGCTGCTGGATTGTACGTATGAAATTATTTCTGCGGTTGCAACGGTGGGCCTCACCCGTTCCCTGACGCCGACGCTTCCTTTTATGGGAAAGGTGATTGTTATTCTGGTTATGTTTATGGGAAGAATCGGGCCGGTGACGCTGGCTGTCGCACTGCGCCGCAGAACAGGAAGAAAAGATGTCGATATTCAGAGACCGGAGCAGCGGATTCTGATTGGATAGTTGGGAAAATAAAAAACAGGACAGATTTCAGAAAACGAGGAAAAGAAATGAGTAAACAGTATGCAGTCATTGGACTTGGAAAGTTTGGTTTTTCTGTAGCAACGACACTTGCGCAGGCAGGAAAAGAAGTGCTTGCCGTTGATAAAGACGCTGAGCCGGTACAGGAAATTGCCGATCTTGTTACCTATGCGGCGCGTGCAGACATCACGGACAGTCGTGTGTTCGCATCTCTTGGCATCAGCAATATGGATGTGGTGATCGTTGGCATTTCCGAAAATATGGAGTCGAGCATCCTCGCCACCCTGCAGGCAAAAGAGGCGGGCGTGCCGCTCGTCATCGCAAAGTGCATGAGCCAGATGCATGCCAATATTTTGAAAAAAGTCGGCGCGGACCGCGTCGTGATGGCGGAGAGTGAGACGGGCATCCGCCTCGGAAAAAGCCTGATTTCCGGCGGCTTCCAGGACTTCTTCATGCTGTCGGATTCGTTCTCCATGGTAGAGCTTCCCGTGCCGGAAGCGTGGACGGGGCATAACCTCGAGGAGCTGGATCTGCGGAAGAAATACAGTATCAACGTAATCGCCGTCAAGGACGGGGAAGACATCCGTGTCACGGTCAATCCGAAGACGCTGCTCCGCGCAGAGGAAGTGCTGATTCTGATCGGCGAAAACAAAGAACTTGCCAAATTGATGAAAAACAGGAAATGAGGGGACCATTCATGATTACAAGCAGCAGCAATGCACAGGTAAAAAACATTATTGCGCTGAACAAAAAAGCAAAAGAACGCCGGGAGCAGGACGTTTTCGTGGCGGAGGGCTGGAAAATGTTCCAGGAAGCGCCGCGGGAATGGCTGAAAAAAGTATATGTGTCTGAGAGCGGCAGCAAAATGCATGAAATACCGTCCGACGGGACAGAATACGAAGTAGTGGACGACCGCGTGTTCCAGTCCATGTGCGACACGAAGACGCCGCAGGGTGTTTTAAGTGTGATCCGTATGCCGCACTACACCGAAGAGGAGGTGATGGACAACGGAAAGACACCGCTTCTGATGGTACTTGAGGATCTGCAGGACCCTGGAAATGTCGGAACAATCATCCGCACCGCAGAGGGCGCAGGAGTCACCGGCATCATCATGAGCCGCGGTACCGCGGATATCTTCAATCCGAAAACGATCCGCTCGACGATGGGCTCGATCTACCGTATGCCGTTTCTGATCGTCGACGATGCGGTCGGATTTGTAAAAGGCTTAAAAGCGCGGAAGATCTGTACGTACGCGGCACATCTGCACGGCGTGCATTCCTACCGCGAGGAGGATTACACAAAAGGAACGGCATTCCTGATCGGAAATGAGGGAAACGGCCTGACTGATGCAATGGCAGAGGCCGCCGAGTGCCTGATCCGTATTCCGATGGAAGGAAAAGTGGAATCGTTAAACGCAGCGATTGCATCCGCCGTTCTCATGTATGAGGCACACGGCCAGCGCGCATAAAAGAAAGAGCGTTACCGGTTTTCTTACATTTCTCTTAACCTGCCGGAAACCTACTCGACAGAACCGGTATTTTGAGCTAAAATAGAAAGAGCAGAGTCCGGGCTGAATTTCTGTCAGTCCGGTAAAACTGTAATATTTGCCAGAAAAGCAAAAGCTGTTTTGGGAGGAAGGAAAAATGAGTGAGAAAAAAAACATCAGTAAAAAGGAGCTCCGAAGAAGAAAGCGGAAGCGTGCGCTGATGATCAAAACAGGAATTCTATGTGTTCTGCTTGTCATCTTCGGCATTGGAATCTGGGCTTTGGCCGGAGGAACAGAAAAAATCCAGCAGAAAGCACAGGAAAAAGAGGATCAGAAAACAGCAGAGGTGGACGGTTCCGTATCGTCGGACAGCACGGGAAGTGCTGAAGCGCCGACAACGAAAGCACAGATTATGGCGGAAGCCGATGCACTTGCGCAGACATACGATTACGATGGAGCCATTGAAAAGCTCCAGAGCGTAGAGGGCGCAGCGACCGACGCGGATATCATCACAAAAGTAGCAGAGTACACCAGCACGAGAGATGCCTGTGTGCGCGTCAACGTCAACGAAGTAACCCACATTTTCTATCATTCTCTTGTAGTCGATCCGCAGAAAGCTTTCTATCAGGACAACGCACAGACCGCAGGCTTCTGCCAGTGGATGACCACCGTGGATGAGTTCAACGCGATCACCCAGCAGATGTACGACAGAGGATATGTCATGGTTTCGATCAACGATCTCGTGAAAAAGACCGTAGATGATGACGGAACCGTTCATTACGAGGAAGGGGACATTTACCTGCCGGAGGGCAAGAAAGCATTCGTTCTTTCTCTGGATGACCTTTCCTATTACCACTCTTACGACGGACGCGGCATTGCCAGCAAGATGGTAGTCGGCGACGACGGAAAACCGACCTGCGAATACATTCAGGATGACGGAACTGTTGTGACCGGTGCTTACGACTGCATCCCGCTGATGGATCAGTTTATCGAAGCGCATCCGGATGCCGTATACCATAATGCGCGCGGAACCGTAGCACTGACCGGCTACGACGGAATCCTCGGATACCGCACCGACGGTGATTACAAGACAAGAGAAGATCTGACGGATGATCAGGTAGCATGGCTTGATGCACACCCGGATTTCGACTGGGATAAAGAGTGCGAGGAGGCGAAAAAAGTAGCCGATGCGATCAAAGCAGACGGCTGGACATTCGCAAGCCATACCTGGGGCCATATCCGTGTCGGCGACAAACCGATCGAGACGATCCAGGCGGATACCGAGAAATGGCTGACGTATGTTGCACCGCTCATCGGCGGAAGCGATATCATCATCTTTGCACATGGACAGGATCTTTCCGACTGGCACGATTACACGATGGACAATGAGAAGTTTGCTTACTTAAAGAGTCAGGGCTTCAACATCTACTGCAACGTAGATTCCTCCCAGTATTTCGTTCAGGTAAGAGACAATTACCTGCGTATGGGACGAAGAAACCTGGATGGATACCGTCTGTACCAGAACCTCTACGGAGGCGGCGAGGATAGAACAAGCGATCTGTTTGATTCTGCCTCTGTTATTGATCCGCAGCGGCCGACAGATCCATCTCTTTACAATTTAGGTTAAAGAATTTTGAAAATGAAAAAGATCTCACAGAACTTTCTATTATTTATAGAAGAAAGTCTGTGGGATCTTTTTTTCAGCAGGGCGAACCGTTTACAGATATTTTTCTACGAGCGGAAACGGCAGAGGCCCGAGACGGAGCAGTTTTTCATGGAAACCGATCAATGAGAATGAGTCACCTTCCTGTTTCTGCACTTCCGAGAGGAGCTTCGAAAACGAGAGCGATCCGACACAGTATTTCAGATAGTTCGCCGGTGTCTCGAGAATATACTGATATAAAGAGGCAGCGGCCGACGCATCCGTGATGCCGAACTGCGCCAGAAAGGCTGACGCATCCGCGAGGAGCCATCCCTGGCTGTGGATTCCGAGATCCAGCAGCGAGCAGAGGATAAGATGCACCGAGCGGTTCAGATACCAGAGACGGCAGAGCGCCTGCGTGTTTGCATCGAGATTACGTGCGGCGTAGCGGCAGGCATATGATTCAACGTAGGTTGCCCATCCTTCCACATAACCCGACGGCGCGTAGAGATGGCGGATCAGAAGCGGGTCGGAGCGCGAGAACGAGACGGTCTGGTACAGATGGCCGGGAAAGCCCTCGTGGGCAAGTGTGGAATACAGCTCGATGCCGGTCATTTCATCCGCGGGATTCAGGTAAATGGAGTTGGGTGAATTGACATCGGCGGGCGGTGTGAGATAAAAGGCGGGGCTTAAAAAATCCTTGAGGGAGTCATCCACGGTCTTTACTTCGTATGCGATACCCGAAAGAACGGGAAAATCTTCAGAAACGGCATTCTGCAGATCGGCAAGCATTTCCTCCGGCGTGGAGAACGGCAGCACGAGCGCCTGCTCGGAGAGGGAGAGCGACGGATTCTGATCGAGAATGATCTGCATTTCGGCACACTGGTCCGCAAGCTGCTGTGTTAAAAGGCGGGTCAGCTCCTCTGGTGAAGCGTCAACACCGACGCGGCTGCGGAGAAGATACGCATAGTAGGAAAGTCCGCCTTCCTGCCGGGAAAGACCGCCGGCGTTCTGTGTTCCTTTGCCGCGGAGTGAAGAAAGAGCATCGGAAAGAGAGCGGTAGGCGGGAAAAACACAGGAGATAAGGAGTTTTTCATGCGTCTGCAGACAGAGATTCCTTTCCGCCTCAGAAAACAGTGAAGACGCCTGCAGTTTATTCTGAAAAACGGTGTGGAGCAGATGGCTTTCCGGTGTATCCGCGTCGGCGAGAAAAGCACTGCACTGGCGGATAATGCCATCGACCGCAAGGTCATTCTGAAACACGCCCTGCCGGGATTTTTCCTGCTCGAGTGCGATGAGATCGGAGAAATAGCGCGGGAGATCCTGCAGAAGATGGAGGTAGTCGGCGATATCCTGCTGTGTGCGGAACGGGTACTCCGCGAGCAGAATGGGAAGCTGTGCCTGAATCCCGAGCGACGGACCGAGCGGTTCCGCAAGAAGGCTGGTGCTGCCCGGCATTTTCTCGCAGTTCAGCTCGTAGAGCAGAAGATCGAGCGTGATCTGATTTTCCGCGGAGAGGCGGTTTCGATGAAAGGATGTGAGCGTTGTTTCCACACTCTGCAGCAGGGCATCATACGAGGTGCGGTCAGGGATGGAAACCGTGCCGAACGAGGCAGTGCCGGGGGCAATTCCGCGGGAAGCCGGATCGGCGAGGGTATAGTGGAGCGTGATGGCAGAAGAGGTTACCTCGGAGTGGAACCGTTCCTCCACATACGCGGAAAACCGGCGGTTCTCACCAGGGGAAAAGAACGGGGAAAAATACCAGAACAGCAGGGCGAAAAGAAGTCCGCCGCACAGAAGCAGAGGGAACAGGATGCGGCGGTGCAGAGAAGCTGGTTTCATAGAATAGGCTCCGGTGCGGACAGTTATCATAAAGTATGTAAAAAATGCTGATTTTATGCGCTTTTTCCGTGGCCTTTCATTTGACTTTCCAAAACGGCTTTGCTATAATCAGTAACGAATGAAATAAGGGACTTTTCAGTGCGGAACGGATTTGAAAAAGAATCCGCGAAGGTAAAAGGGAATCAGGTGGAAATCCTGAGCGATCCGGTCACTGTAACAGAGGAGCAAATCTCAGAATGTCCATTGTGCCATAGCATGAGAAGGAGAGAGGAGCGATGAGCCTGGAGCCAGGAAACCTGCTTGGTATGGCGAGGTTAAACTTCCGTGTAAAGTGTAACAACCAACTCCGTTGAATCCGCAGCTTCGGAGTGTTGTCTGCTTTTATCTGAAGGCAGACATTTTTTATGGAATGCGCCTGTTCTTTATGAATTATACATGATTAAATGGCAGGCGATACTACTTCGGATTTATTCGTTCCCTCCGCGCACTCATGAACGGATTTTTTTTCTACCCCGGGGTAGCATCGCTCCCTCTTATTAATTTTAAATGTGTGATCTGTGAAAAATACTGTAATGAATTTTCAATGCTTTGTTATGTGAAGAGAAATTGATAATTTATTAGAGTATTTTTTTTATTTCGTCCTCTGTCCTCTGATGGGTGGGATTGATGGAGACTGAGAAAACGGAATTATTCTGGAAAGATAAAAACTTGCAACAGGAGAGGAGAGGTAGCAATGGAGAAACCTTATTGGGAAGGGAAAGAATATTCTTATTTCAGCCATAAGAAATGTGAATTTTTTCCGTGTCATAAGAATGCAGATCCGGATGATTTTAACTGTCTGTTCTGTTATTGCCCGCTATATGCCCTGGGTGAGAAATGCGGTGGGAATTTCCGGTATACGGAAAAGGGAATTAAAGACTGCACAAACTGTATGCTTCCGCATAAGCGAAAAAACTATGGATATGTTACAGGAAAATACCAGGAACTGGCTGATATGATGAAAAGAGCAAAGGAAAGTATCAGCAAATAAGAGGAGAATGCGTTGCTGCTTAGAACGGAGTGAACAGTAACAATGTGTCAGATTAGCACAAATAAGAAAGAACGATTTTCATTGTAATACAATGCTTGTTCTGCTAGAATAAGGATAGCAAAAGAGAAGAGTCTGTAAGATTTTCAAGTCTGTTCTGAGTTAGTATATAAAGCATTTCACACACATTTTCCACACTTTTCACATGCACAGAAGAAAATGCATCACAGGCATTTGACGTCTTTTCCTGGCGACATTTTCTTGTCGGCAGAGCTCTGCATTTCTACATAGAGCCGTCGGAAAACAGGGAAAATTCACTGTTTTCCGACGGTTTTTGTCATTGATCATGGTTGAAAAACAAAAAAGATACTGATATAATAATATTATATTTATGTAAAGGAGTTAACTACTACATGAAAAAAAGAAATACAGCGATACGCGCATTGTCAGTTTTTCTGGCTTATGCAATGGTTTGTACATCGGTACCAGCTGCGGGTCAGGAAATGTTTGGATCCGGAGTCAACAGGGAGACAGAAGAAAATACATCAGATCTGAAAGAATTTCAAAGTTCACAGGCAGATGAATTTGGAACAGATACGGGATCGGATGCAGAATTGTTCGGAAGCGATGATGCAAAACAGGAGTTTCAGGATGGAGAAAACTCAGAAGAGGGCACAGACGGAATTCGGTATATTAAGGGCCGTCCGTTGACAGAAGAGGAAAGAAAGGAAGAACTGGAACCCTTTAAAAATTTAAAACCTTTGGATCCGGGAATTGAAGTGGAGAGTGATCTGACATCAGTTTATGCTGCATATGGAAACAGGGAGGCTGCATTTCCATCTTCTTATGATGCCAGAAAGGAAGGATTAGTTACGCCCGTAAAAAATCAGAATCCATTTGAAACCTGCTGGGCTTTTGGTATGGCAGCAATCATGGAGACTTCGCTTCTGGCACAGAACAAAGGAACCTACGATCTGTCAGAAGAACATTTATCATATTTTTTCTCCAACAGACAGAATGATCCTCTTGGGAATACCCCCGATGATAAGAATTATGTACTGGGAAATTATCATGTAATAGGAGGTAATGATCACCTGGCGGCTATTTATCTCAGTACATGGTCGGGAATGACTACAGAGGCCGATGTACCATTTCCTACGGATTCTTCGCATCAGCAGGATCTGACTGTACAGATTCCGGGAAGTAAGGCTTATAATTCAGCGGCATATCTGAAAAATGCATCTGTTTCCAAATACAGTGAGGAACGTATGAAGGAAATGTTGCTGAATGACCATGCAGTATCCATTATGCTTTATATGAAGGAAAATTATGTAAACCCGGACACAGCAGCATATTGTTATCCTGTTGGAAAATCAAATTCGACTGTAATTAATCATATTGTGACAGTGGTCGGATGGGATGATACGTATTCAAAGGATAATTTCCTTCCTGTTTCCAATGTAACATCTGATGGTGCGTGGATCATCAAAAACAGTTGGGGGGAGAAGAAAGGAGACGGAGGATATTACTATCTTTCTTATCAGGATCCCAATATCAGTAAACTTGTAAGTGCAGAGGCAGTGGCTGCTTCGGATCAAAAGTACAGGAATAATTATTTTTATGATGGTTCTTCAGCACTTTCAGTGATTCCGATACAGGCGGGACAGTCAGTAGCAGCAGTTTATGAGACAACTGCAGGAAAGGGAAAAGCAGAAGTCCTGGGGGAGGTTAATCTTGTTACAAACAGTGACAATGCCTGTTACAAAATTCAGATATACACCAATCTGACAAATCCATATGACCCGGAAAGCGGGACCGCTGCATATGCTGCTCCATATGAGTTTGAACAGCCGATCGCAGGTGTACAGACTATCAGTGTACCAGAGGTGGTTTTGAAACAGGGAAGCAGATATTCTGTTGTGATCACAAACAGTGGGATTGACAAAATCAGCTTTGGAGTGGAAGCAAAGTCCAGTTATGGGAACTGGTTTACCTGTACGGCGGGGATAGAAACAGGGCAGACATTCTATAAGAGTGCATCGGAAACGGCCAGGTGGACAGATGGAAAGACGAAAAACTGGACGGCAAGGATCAAGGCACATACAAGGACCCTGAATCAGTCATGGGTGCCGGATACACCGGTATTTCAGGTGAAGGCATATAATTCCGGATATAACCTTATTTCATGGGAAAAAGTTTCCGGAGCTACAGGATATTATGTGTACAGAAAACCTGCAGCAGGTGGGAAGTGGTCCAAAATTGCAGATGTCGGGACATCGGAATTAAAATATAAAGATAGTAAGGTTACGGCTAATGCATCATACCGTTATACAGTAAAAGCATATTATGAAGCATCCGGAAAAAGATATTCAGGTAAATATAAAACCGGCGATGTGATTAAAGCAGCACCTGCAGTGCAGAAGGTTACTTCTGTGAAATCTGAGAAAAATGGAATCCGTCTCCGGTGGAAGCCTCAGAAAAAATGTGACGGCTACTATATTTACAGAAAGAAAAAAGGTGGTTCCTATCAATTGATAAAGAAAATTTCCAATGGAAATAATTCTTCTTATCTGGACAAAAAAGCACAAAAAGGTGTATCATACTATTATGCGGTAAAAGCATATGTTAAAGAGCCATATGGAAATACATACAGCAAATATAAAAGTTCATCTGCTGTAAAAAGAAAATAAGAAATGAAGGAAAGAGATTATGAAGAGAAGGTTTGGAACAGTAATAGCAATGGTACTGTGCTTTATTCTGACAGTGGTTTCTGTTTATGCGGATGATGGAAAGGGTCAGAATCCGGATTATGTAACAGATTATTATATGATCGTACAGAGTACACAGGGCGGGGTAGATATTTATGATGAAGCAGACACTCAGAGTGTTAAACTGAATGACAGCAAGATTCCAAATGGAACTGCCATTCACGTTCTGGGTGAGAAGAATGGAGCAGACAATAAAAAATGGGCATATACACAGTACCATGGAATGAACGGATATGTTCCTATGGATGATCTGGATCCGGCTTCCAGAGAAGAAGCTGCCAATGAGGAATATCGTACTTTCGGAGGCAAAGATGTGGATTTCGAAGTAAAGGTTCATGGAAACGTATCGGTTTATAACGGACCTGGAGAGAAATTTGATCAGGTTTCAGGAACAGAGGGAATCGCAGATGGGACAACTGTACATATTTTTCAGTATGTTCAGGGAGAAGACGGAACAAACTGGGGGAAAACAGACACAGATGGTGTGACACAGGGATGGCTGAATCTTGATCGTGATACAGATTACGTAAATGAAAATGTATCCGCAGATGCACCGGAGGCTACAGGCACATCAGGAAATGTTCCGGTGGCTGCTGTTACACCAACACCGGAAGCAACTCCAACTCCGAAAGCCACACCAACACCAGAGGTAACACCTACAGAAAAAGTGACACCGACACCGGAGGCAACACCTACAGAAGAAGCAACACCGACACCGGAGGCAACACCTACAGAAGACGCAACGCCAACACCGGAAGAAACAGAGACGCCTGCTTCGACAGAAGACAAGGAATCCGATGATAAGCAGAGTCAGAAAACATCAGGAAAGAATGTAAAAGCAGATTCAGGAATGAAGAATCCTGTAATCTGGATTAGTGGTATCGGGATTATTGTTATCATAATTTTACTTATTTATTTCCTGAAGAAGAAAAAGTAAGAGTTAAAATCATTAAAGAATGCCGTCGACGGCAGAGAACAGTTACAAAATAAACAGTGGAACTAAAAGAGCAGCGCATCGGATGATGCAGCTGCTCTTTTTAGAAAATGTGTGTGTATAATTGAGACGTTATGAGGAAACCTCAAATCAGTCTTAATTAACAAAAACTATTAATGTGTGTGCATATATAGTCTACAATTTTTTTGCAATTTAATCAAGATGGAATTTTATAGAACGTGATATATTTTTGAGGAAAGAGGCTATTCAGACTTTTTACTTGCGTAACTCTGGCGGGAAACGTATAATAGGAAAAAGTAATACTCGAGGGTGAGGAAAAGAGGATGAAGATAACAGAAGAACTGTTAAATGAGATGAAAATTAAGGATGAGAACTTTTCTGACGGTCTGATCAAGCCGGACGGCGATTACGTAAGAATACCCAGAGGACATCTTCATGGAATGATGGAATTGCTTCCATGGACAGAGAACGAAATCTGGAAAATGATCCCGGATGATGATTCTCCGCTGTTCTGGCTGATTGAGAAAACAGGATGCGTTCTTACGGATTATAATAATTCTATTGGCATGAAGATGACACCTGCTCAGCAGACTGTGTTTGATATGATGCGAAAACATGGGGTTCTTACAGATGATTATTACGATCTGACGAAACAGAGGGAGAAAGTAAGAGAAGCCAGAGAACAAAAAGAGAACAGGAAACAATAGTTAAGTGTATATGAATATATGGGAGTGCAGCGATGGAAAAGCATGCTCATTAAAGTCATCCGATGCAGAAAAAACAATATACGATATTAAAAAGCAGCATATCAGAGTTATGGATCATAACCTGATATGCTGCTTTTAACGTGTCTGAAGAAAAATGAAATGTCAATCATAAAAACAAAACAAAAACAACCAGAACGGAAGAAGAAACAAATAAAAAACAACATAAAAGTTCAGGATATACATGTTGATTTATGTTGACTTCGCGACAGCCATAAGGTATAATGAATCTATATGAAAACATGGAGGATATTGCTGTCAGAATGATACCGGAATGTATTGGGGTCTGGTATGGGTGCAGCTTTTATTCATGAGAAAGGAGTAACATGGAAAAATTTCAAACATCAGATATTCCCAAGTCTCCCAGAATTCAGAAACTGGTAGATGCATTGTATGAACATATGCCGGTGATCGAATCAGCCAGAGCAAAGCTGATCACAGAATCTTATAAGGAAACAGAAGGAGAACCGATCATCACACGCAGAGCAAAGGCTTTTGCGCATATTCTTCATAACATTCCGATCATTATCCGTGACAATGAACTGATTGTCGGAAGCAGTACGATTGCGCCGAGGGGATGTCAGACATTTCCGGAGTTCTCTTATGAGTGGCTGGAAGCTGAACTGGATACAGTTGCGACCAGAACTGCGGATCCTTTTGAGATTGCTGAGGAGACCAAAGCCGAACTTAAGGAGGCAGATAAGTATTGGAAAGGGAAAACAACCAGTGAACTTGCAACTTCCTATATGGCACCGGAAGCAATCAAGGCAATTGAACACAATATTTTTACACCTGGAAATTATTTTTACAATGGTGTAGGACATGTAACAGTTAAATACTGGGAAGTACTGGAAACCGGTTTTGAGGGAATCATGGAGAAGGCTCAGAAAGAGCTGGATGGATGCAGTGTCGGTGACGGTAATTATGCAAGAAAGTCTCACTTCCTTGAGGCAGTGATTTTAAGCTGTAAGGCGGTGATCGATTATGCAGGCAGATATGCAAAACTTGCGCAGGAAATGGCGGCACAGACAAGTGATCCGGTAAGAAAACAGGAACTTTTTGTTATCGCAGAGAACTGCAGCAGGGTACCGGCAAAGGGTGCACAGAATTTCTATGAGGCATGTCAGTCATTCTGGTTTGTACAGCAGCTTCTTCAGATGGAATCCAGTGGACATTCTATTTCACCGGGGCGCTTTGAT
>ENA-OROE01001751-OROE01001751.1-human-gut-metagenome-genome-assembly--contig:-NODE-1751-length-12569-cov-2.208806_pt1 | contig 12569 bp, 9 predicted proteins | sample MGYA00242126_ERZ509044 | MGnify/ENA primary metagenome ERZ509044 (study PRJEB26280, sample SAMEA2338716) | human gut metagenome | biome: human gut; feature: human-associated habitat; material: faeces... | reverse complement strand
AAAGGAGTTGGTGGAGTAATTGACGGATTTCCCTCCGGAATTACTATCGACGAAGAATTTGTACAACAAGAGTTGAATCGCCGCCGTCCGGGACAATCTATCCTGACCACCCCACGTAAGGAGGCTGATAAAGTCGAGTTCCTTTCCGGCATTTTTGAAGGAAAATCAACCGGATGTCCCATCGGTTTCATCGTATGGAATGAAAATCAACATTCCAACGACTATAATAATCTGAAAAACGTATACCGCCCTTCACACGCCGATTACACTTACACCGTAAAATACGGAATACGCGATCATCGCGGCGGCGGGCGATCATCGGCACGCGAAACGATTTCGCGTGTGGTGGCCGGTGCGCTGGCTAAACTGGCACTTCGTCAATTAGGAGTCAGCATTACCGCTTATACCTCACAAGTAGGCGCTATCAAGTTGGAAGGCAGTTATTCAGATTACAACCTCGACCTGATAGAAACTAACGACGTGCGTTGCCCTGACCCTGACAAAGCAAAGGAAATGGCAGACCTTATATACAAAGTAAAAGGCGAAGGTGATACAATCGGCGGTACGCTGACCTGCGTTATCAAAGGATGTCCTATCGGACTGGGGCAACCCGTTTTCGGTAAGTTGCACGCTGCACTGGGCAATGCTATGTTAAGTATCAATGCCGCCAAAGCATTCGAATATGGCGAAGGATTCAAAGGACTGAAAATGAAAGGTTCCGAACAGAACGATGTTTTCTACAATAACAACGGACGGATTGAAACACATACCAACCACTCCGGAGGTATTCAAGGAGGACTCAGCAACGGACAGGATATCTCCTTCCGTGTTGTATTCAAACCGATAGCCACTCTGCTAATGGAACAGGAAACGGTCAATATCGATGGAATCGACACAACACTGAAAGCCCGTGGACGCCATGACGCCTGCGTACTGCCCCGTGCCGTGCCTATCGTCGAAGCAATGGCCGCTATGACTATACTTGATTATTATTTGCTGGACAAAGCCACCCAGCTTTAATTATTATCTTTATATGAACGAAATTCAGAAATACATCGCAGCAAACGAACCTCAAATAATGGAGGACTTGTTCAGCCTCATTCGTATTCCCAGTATCAGCGCCCTGCCCGAACATCATGACGATATGCTGGCATGTGCCGAACGCTGGGCACAGTTATTACTCGAAGCGGGAGTGGATGAAGCATTGGTAATGCCCTCCCAAGGCAATCCGATTGTCTTTGCACAGAAGATTGTGGACCCAGACGTAAAAACCGTATTAGTTTACGCACACTATGACGTGATGCCTGCCGAACCACTCGAATTATGGAAAAGCCAACCATTCGAACCGGAAATACGGGACGGATATATCTGGGCACGCGGAGCAGATGATGACAAAGGACAGTCTTTCATCCAGGTGAAGGCTTTCGAATATCTCCTTAAAAACGGGTTATTGAGGAATAACGTGAAGTTTATCTTCGAAGGAGAAGAAGAAATCGGTTCTCCCAGCCTAGAGGCATTCTGTGAAGAACATAAAGAGTTGCTGAAAGCGGACGTTATCCTTGTTTCGGATACCAGTATGTTGGGTGCCGACCTTCCGTCATTAACCACCGGCCTGCGCGGACTGGCTTATTGGGAAATCGAAGTAACAGGACCGAACCGCGACCTGCATTCCGGACACTTCGGAGGTGCGGTAGCCAATCCTATCAATGTGCTTTGCCGGATAATCAGTAAGGTGACGGATACAGACGGAAGAATCACCGTCCCCGGATTTTACGATGACGTGGAAGAAGTACCGCAAGCTGAACGTGAAATGATAGCCCATATTCCTTTCGATGAAAAGAAGTATAAGGAAGCAATCGGCGTAAAAGAACTTTTCGGAGAGAAAGGATACAGTACACTGGAACGCAATAGCTGCCGTCCGTCTTTTGATGTATGCGGCATTTGGGGCGGGTATACGGGAGAAGGTTCAAAGACCGTGCTCCCTTCAAAGGCTTATGCCAAAGTATCTTGCCGACTGGTTCCGCATCAGGATCACCATAAGATTTCGCAAATGTTCACTGATTACATTCTCAGTATTGCTCCAGAAACAGTTCAAGTGAAAGTAACACCGATGCACGGCGGACAAGGTTATGTCTGCCCGATTTCACTTGCAGCCTATCAGGCAGCCGAAAAAGGTTTTGAAATAGCTTTCGGAAAAAAGCCGTTGGCAGTACGCCGTGGCGGCAGCATTCCTATCATTTCTACTTTTGAACAGGTACTGGGAGTGAAAACCGTACTCATGGGATTCGGTCTGGAATCAGACGCTATCCATTCGCCGAATGAGAACTTCTCACTGGATATTTTCAGGAAAGGCATTGAAGCTGTGGCCGAATTTCATCAGGAATATGCCGGACGGTAAAGTGGACACAAGAACCATTATTATAAACGGTATAAACAAAATGGCGGGCAGGCTTACAATCAAGCATCTGTCCACCGTTTTATTTTATAGATAATAAGAAACTACTACATGAGCGGAGTCTCAAAAAGGAACGTAAATGACTCACTATCTTTCAAATCCTTCACCGCATCTCCTGCATAAATCTCTCCCTTCGTCAAAGACAATTTCTTTATACCGGCTTTCGGGCTAAAGTCTATCTTTTTCAAATCAAGCCAAAACAAATTCGGCGTCAATGTGGATTCAAAATAATAGACCTTATTCTTCTGGTCGGAGACGGAACGCCAACGGGTAGAAGAAATATGAGGTTTCTCCGGAGTATTAATGCCAAATGGAACTGAAACATTACGCATCACACTCAGCACACTGGGAACAGCAATTTTTGCATCGGCAGTCTGCGGAATGGCATGAATGTAGAAAGAGGTACGGACAAAACGGTCGCTCGAACGGTTCGTTCCCGGCAACATCTGCAATCCGCCGACTTCTTTCCAGTAATCGTTGATAGCTAACTGGTATTCATACCGGGGAGAATTTGTCATTACCTGATATTCTTTCCCTTCGTGAATGCTTAACTTTCCATCCAGATATTCCAGCACAGCCGTATTGCCTGTTTCGTCGGTGATGGCCATGTGCAAAGTAGATTCCGGTCCTCCATTCGGCATACGGGGAGCGTCAATCCGGAAAGTCTCCTTTTTCAGTTCATCAACGGCCTCACGTACAGTGGCAAAGTTATCAAGCACGTATTGCGTCCAAATACTGATTCCCATTGCCGGACGGATATCACCGGGAAGCGAATAAATAGATTCGGGCAAGAAAAGTAGACTAGCCACAAGCCCTTTTCATTCATACCGTCGCAAGTTCCTATATCATAACCGGTTGCAATCACACTTCCATACTTGGAAGTCCAGTTCACCGTTTTTTCCTTATTATGCCCAACACGCTGAATGCCACGCGGGAAAACATAGATATTCGACATAATGTCTTCTTTCCAGTCCATTGTACGCCCCGTTATCACCAACTGTTCCGGGCCGAGGTAAACGGCACGTGTACACGCCTCTACCGGCTGTATACTCATCAAAGAGAGAGCAGCCAACATCAATATAACCCCTGTCTGTTTCTTTTTCATATTCTTTTCAAATTAAATAATTGATACTCTTATCTATAATAACAAATATATAACGATTATTGCCGAAAATAAAGATGATTTTAATGAAAATAAGGGATTTGTCCAAAGAAGACTCCCAAAGAGATATTAAATAAATTTAAGACTAATGATTGCAGTTATTCTCATCTTCTATCGTCAAAAAGATAAACATAGAACTATTATGGAAAGAAAACAAACTAAGCGGATTATAATATTCCTTCTTCTATTGCTAGGTATTATATTACCCAATATGGCACAGAAACAAAAGATATGGAAAGCATTTTGCGATAAATGCCGGAGAGAAAAAACCATTGTCGGTGCGCTTCCTTCGCAGTTAGAGAAAGCTCTACGCTGGTCGCCCGGAATTAGTAATGAGCAAAAAGAAGTGATACGTTACATATTATGGAATATGGTTTACGTAGAAGGAGGGACAGCCAATCTCGGAGAAAACAACGATTATCCTGTGAATGTGGGCTCTTTTTTCATCAACCGCTATGAGGTAAGTCAGGATGAATGGTACGTCATTATGGGGGAGAATCCTTCCAACCAACACAGACGTAACTATCCCGTAGATCAAGTTAACTGGTATGACACTCAACGATTCACCCGAAAACTCTCTCAGTTATCCGGCCTCCCCTTCCGTCTGCCGTTCGAAGCAGAATGGGAATATGCCGCACGTGGAGGCTTGAATACCCAAAACTACATTTATGCCGGTAGCGATGACCCGACACAAGTCGCTTGGTTTAAAGAAAAATACTCCAATGAAAACACATATGTATCCAACGATATAGGAACCAAAAAACCCAACGAACTCGGACTTTATGATATGAGCGGAAACATCTACGAATGGTGCATGGACTGGTATGATAAAAAAGTTCCTTTCACCGGAAATATTGATCCTGACCTGAAGGGGATTGATCTGCATAAAGTGCTACGCGGAGGAAGTTATTATACTATCGCCAAATACTGCAAAATCACCAACCGTTATGGAGTCAATCCACTGCGTTGGGACATTGACTACGGATTACGGCTAGTAATATCCTTTCAGGATAACACGGAGGAAAAGAGAGTAGCCCAATAAAAATATTCTACACTAATCATACACATAAAAAATCCCGTATACGTTGTTTTGAATACTCAAACTATCACATATACGGGATTTAAAAGAACAAGCCTTTACCTTGTTTAAACTAATCGTTCATTATAAACAAGCTTAATCGTCAGTAGGAACTTTCATGTTCTCATAAACCTCAATCCATGAGTTCCATTCGGCAGGTGCGTCATTGGTCGCAGCAGTTTTCAGTGTACGATATTTATAGGAAAGATAAAAACGGGTGACTCCGTCTACGGTGATGTATCTGTTTGCCTGCTGGACAGACAATGCTTCATCATCATCAGTTGTACCGGGTAATTGTACTACCTCTATCAATTCTGATTTATAAGGTTTTAGTATAAGAGTATTATATTTGGTACCATCGATATAAGTCAGTTCCTCCTCACCGATTTCCATGATAAGGCTCGACTTGTTTATTAATTCCTCTTCTGCTTTATTGGCACTGTTTTCAATGCCGGCATTCAATCTCACACCCCGTTTCGACAAGGGATATAGAATCTTATTCGCTGATATCTGTGTAGGCTTTGTATCATCTTCCCGCAGCTGAGTGCCCCTCATAAATAATGTCAAAGGACTTTTCTGACTGGTAAAATCATTCTCAATATACACCTTATACAACACCCGCGACTTATCTTTATTCACTTCATAAGGAGTGCAACTGGCAATCCGTAAAGGAATCAGATAAGTGGAATCGGGAGACAATCCCTCGGTCCTAACTTCAATAGGCAACTTTACATAGGGGTCCTGATCGCCAACTTTCATCACCGCAGTATAACTTTTAATCGTATATCTGGAAGGATCCAGTTCTTTCGCGTACTTATCCTCATCCAAGTCAAAGTTATCATGATTATACTTATCAATCAAGTCAGGATCTTTTTCCAACGTTACGGTCACGTCCTGGTCAATAGCCCGTGTACCACCTGCATAAATGGTTATATATCCAACGGAAACCGGAGTATTCAGCGAATGAGTGACCGGAAACGTCAAGTCCGTTTCACTCAACACATACACCACCTTCTTGTATAGCTCACCTTCAAATATTGAATTTTCATTGCACGCTGTCAATCCCATTAACACGGCACAATACATCATATATTTTGTTATTGATTTCATTCTCATATCAAATTTTAATTTATAGTTCCCGTTAATTATCCCAACCCGGATTCTGATCCATTAATGGCACTTTCCGCAATTCAGCACGGGGAATAGGCAAGAAGACCATTTTCTTATCGGCCACTCTGGTACGTGCAAAAAGATGATTGACCGTTGTTCTTTGGAAAAATTCATCTTCAAACCCGTCCGTATTCATACCTACAATCGGTTCTTTTTCCGTATCCAAATAAATACCCCAACGACGGACATCATAAAAACGTCTGTTCTCGTGAAGGAACTCAATCATGCGTTCTCTCACAATGATGTCAAACATTTTATCAGCAGAACTTAACTCATCGGTAGTCAAGCCCGGCAAACCCGCCCGATAGCGAACCATATTAAAGTATTTCGCCATTTCGTTCATATCGCGAGTATAAGTACCCGTACTTTCATCGCTGAAAGTCACCGTATGAGATCCGGTCAGATTATTCAATGCTTCTACATACGAAAGTAATATTTCCGCATAACGGATAATGGGGAATGATTTAGGTAATACGGTTGCATCGGTACCACTCCAAGCATCATCATTATGGACATATTTCTTCATCACATACCCGGTCACCGGATAATTGTTGGCGTCACCGGAACCTACCGCTTTATCCTTTCCGGAAGCCCCATAGCCACTCGCACCTTTCCAATAATAGACATAGACATTTTTCTTCACAGCTTCACTTGTAGAAGCACAAGGCCAGAAACAACCGCTAAAACCAATCGATGCATAGAAGCGCGGTTCACGGTTTATATACATATTATAAACACCGCTCTTTAACTGGTATCCGGAGAAAGACTTCACTTCAGAAGTGAATCCGTCTTCCAGATATGGATATTCATCGCTCGAATTGGTACGATCTCTACCATCAACCATATAGTAAGCATCAATAAACTTCTGAGGGACAGCCATTCCATTATATCCTCCCATTAGCCCCACCGGAAAGGCGTGCCGGGTATAACTACGAAGACTACCGGATGTTCTTCCCCATATATATTCCGGATTCTTAGTAGCGGTCGATTCGCCCGTAAACATATCGCTATAAGACTTATAGGGATCAATCCCCACAGCCCCTTCCGGGAAAGTTTTCGTATAATAGTTTACGTCTGATACATTGGTCGGCAATTCCGGCGTGTACTTGTCACTTTTTACGGTATGCAACTCATACATATCCATATCAATTACCCGTTTGGCAGCATGCGCAGCTACCGCCCAACGTTGCTCGTCATAAGTCTGGCTAACATAGGGAACATTGTCCGATTTACGTATCCAACCTCCGAAAGTCGTTTTCGCTGCACTTCCTCCATTGAACAAAGGACTTGCCTGTTGCAACCGTAAGCGAGCAATCAGCGCATACGCGGCTCCGCGTGTAGGACGCCCGAACTGAGATACCGTAACCCGCAAAGGAATATAATTTGCAGCAATTTCCAACTCGTTACAGATATAATCTACTGATTCATCATACGTTGCTCTTTCCTTATTATAGTATGCAGGAGATTCATTAGTATTCATCGGCTCATCTCCCACAAGAACGACAGGACCAAAGTTTTGAAGCAAATTATAATAAGCATAACCTCTCATAAAATGTGCATAGCCCAGAATCTCGCGTTGTTCTATATTTGTAAGGTCTTTACATTCATTGATTCTACTGAAAATAATATTAACCTTACGAATGATTTTATACATCTGTGCCCAGTTATTCATCGTTCCCAAATTATCGGGAGTCGTGTGCCCCAAAACAAATGTTACTCCGGGAAATTCGCCCGTGTTCCATTGCACAAAGGCTTCATCCGAACCGGTAACACCCGGTGTATAAGCACCACCCCAGATAGCGCCCTCATCGGGGAAGAAAGCAGCCGTAGCCCATAGATATTTCTGAAGATTCATTTTATTCTGAAAAATAGAATCGTATCCCAATGTATCAGCAAAATACTCATCCACATTCAAGTAATTGCAGGAGGACAGGCAAAAGTAGAACGCTGTACATAGCGTTATCATTAATCTTTTAAAATATTTCATATCATGCATATTTAGAAATGGATATAGGTTTGAAATGCGTAACGGGCAGGAATAGGATAAACACGCCCCATTTTCTGTGCTTGTTCCGGATCTACTGTTTTCACACCGCTCCAGACTGCCAGATTATATCCCACCAATTGAAAGTCGAATGACTGTATACCCAGTCTTTTTACAAATCCCTTGGTCTTCAGGTTATAGGTTAAGCTAATTTCCTGTAAACGTAAATAGCGCGCATTGTCTTTCCAGAAAGTAGATTTCTTAGTATTATTTTCATTCTTACCATAGGATAATCGAGGGAATGCTGCATTAGGGTTTTCCGTAGAGGGATCTCCTGAATACCAGGCTGGAGTCCAGCGATTTGCCTGAACGCCGGCTTCCACAGGTACATTACCTGTCTTTTCACCATGGAAAGGAACATATCCCATTTCATATCCATTACCGACTTTAAAATAGGTTGTATTTCCCGTTCCTTTGAACAGACAAGCCAGTGTAAACGATTTGTAACGGAACTCTCCACCGAATCCATACATCAATAACGGATAGTTAGAGTAAGCCAACGGCACTTGGTCGTCTTCCGTTATACGTCCATCACCATTCACATCTTTATATTTAATATCACCCGGACGGACAGTTCCAAACTGCGACGGACTGCTCTCCACATCTTGGTCATCTCTGAACAATCCCAATGCTATGTAACCACGTTGCACTCCATACGGCATACCGCTTATCTGCTGATAGGGATATTTTGGATCAGCCTGTTCCCAGTTCTGCACATCATTCTTCGAATAGGTAAAGTTTCCTCTGATCGTAAATGAGAAGTCTTTGCCTATATCCTGCGAATAAGAAATATTTCCGTCAGCTCCATAGCTACGCATCTTTCCCACATTACCATAAGGCATGGTGATAATACCCGCGAAATCAGGAACCTGAGTTCTCTGCTGGAAAATACCATTTCGCTGGTCATTGAAATAATCGACCACTAAGGAGAGTTTTTCTTTGAAGAATTTCGCTTCAATACCCACATCCGCTTTGGTTGATTTCTCCCAAGCCAGATTGTCAGCACCTACGATAGACTCGTTCACACCATTGGAATCGCTTCCCCAGCCCGTAGCCGCATTAGAATTAATAATAGTCAGATAAGGGAAGCGTTTATTGGAAATACGGTCGTTACCTACTTGTCCATACGAGAAACGGATTTTAAGAAAATCCAGCCAAGGCACCGCTTTCCGCATGAAATCATAGTTTGTCGGTACCCAACCGATAGCTCCCGAAGGAAAGAAACCGAATTGCTTACCCGGCTCGAAGTTTTCGGAACCTGTATAACCGAAGTTTGCATCAATGAAATAGGTATCTTTAAAACTATAAGTAATTCTTCCAGATACTCCCTGATAACGTTTGGGAATAGCGCTCATACTGTCAGTGATGTCTTTAGTCGCCTTCTCGTCACTCATGTAATAGTAAAGTAAGGCTGTTGTCCTGTGTTTATCATTGAATAACCTTTCGTAATTGGCAGTAAACTCGAAATGATATTTACGCCAATGATTCAATGTCTTACTGAATGTAGCTGCTTGAGCGTCAACTTTCTTTGCCAATTGAAGTTCTCCGGAAGTCGTTCGCCCGATAGCCGAATACATCTCCGGCATTACAAAACGAGTCTCATCATAATATACGTCGCTATTCAACGCGCCCTGTACTTTTACTTTCAATCCTTTCAGAAGAAATGACAAATCCTGGTTCAGAGCGAGAGTCACCATATTTTTGTAAGTCTCGCGAGTAGCCATTCCCGTATGATTAAGCATTACATAAGGTGAATAGGCATCATTGACACCATAAGCCGGAAGTTGTCCTGTTGAAAACCTAGTAGGAATAGTCAACGGTGTCAACATTGACTGAGCATTCCAAAGTAAATCTGTGTTAGCCATTCCCGGCTCTTTTTTATTGGATATAAATCCGTCCAACCCCAAATAGAGGGTGGTTGACTTAGTAACATTGATATCCAAATTGGTTCGATAATTATATGTGTTGTATCCTGTGTCTGCCTTGTAACGGCTGTCAGGGTCTTGAATATATGCTGCCGCCTCTTTCGACATACCCATACTCACAAAATAACGGGCAATACTACCACCTCCCTGTGCACTTACATAATAAGTCTGCTGGAAAGAAGTCTTGTGCAGAATTTCGTCTTGCCAGTTTACATCCGGATACAAATCCGGGTCCAATTGATATTGGATTAAATCCATTTCCATAGGAGAATAGAGTTCTTTCTCTCCTGAAACGACTCTGGCTTCATTGGCCAGCTTGGCGTAATCATAAGCTCTCAAATATTTAGGTAACCGCTTCAACTGTGAAATAGTAAAATTGGCACGGGCTGTAATTTTGAGTTTTTCTACTGTTCCCCGCTTGGTCGTTACAAGAATTACTCCGTTAGCACCACGAACACCGTAAACTGCCGTTGCAGAAGCATCTTTTAAAACAGAAAAGCTCTCTACGTCAGCAGGATCGACCTGACTCAAATCGCCTTCCAAACCGTCAATCAATACCAAAGCCGAACTGTTAGCACCAAATGTTCCTATACCGCGAACCCAAAATTCCGAGATATTTTTACCCGGTTCACCACTCGACTGGATAGAGATAACTCCCGGCACTCTACCTCCCAAAGAGTTATTCAGTGAAGTGGCCGGAACAGCAAGGTCACCAATATCCACGCTTGTGATAGCTCCTACTACGCTCACTTTACGCTGGGTTCCCATACCCACCACTACTACTTCGTCCAAAGCAGTAGCAGAAGGAGTCATTTTAAGAACCAGGTTTGTCTGGCTATCGGTAACGAAATACTCTATCTTATCATATCCGATATAATTAACGATCAGCACATCGCCTTTATGTGCCTGAACTTTAAATCTACCATCCAAATCGGTTGTTGTACCTACGCCCGGACGGTCTTTCAAGAATATATTAGCGCCGATAATCGGTTCCTTATCGGACGACTTATCGACAACTATACCCGAAATAGTCAGCGATTTCCCCGCTTTTTGAGCCATGACGCCCAAACAGCATAAAAGTAAAATTTGAATAATATATAATTTTCTCATGTTGAATTAGTGATAAACAGGTTACTGAATAGCAAGTTTTCTAATACACTTATTGTTGGTATCTGCAATGTAAATTGTACCTTCTTCATCCACAGCTACTCCCCAAGGCTCATTAAATAAAGCGTCATCCGGCGTACCGTCTACATAGCCGGCTCTGCCCGGGACACCAATTACAGTACTTACTGCTCCTTCCCGGTCAATCGAACGAATACAATGATTACTGGAATCTGCAATATACATGATTCCGTCTAAGTCGAAACATATCTGTGAAGGGAAATTAAATCGTGCGTTCAAACGTTTTCCGTCCTCATAGCCAGGATCTTCTCTTGCTCCTGCATACAATTCATAATTTCCGGTAGAAAGTTCATAGCGATAAATACAATGCTTGCTCCGATAACAAATATAGAGCACATCCGGATCGAGACTATCAAAACAACAGATAGCATCATAAGTCCAACCCGCATCCAGCCCCGTAGTAACTAGTTCTGCTTCCTTACTCTTAGGATCCATTTTAGCCAAGTTTCCATTTAATGCCTTTATATACACCAGTTTATCTTCCGGATTAACAGCAGCGGATATATATTGGTCTAATGTTACATTCTGCGGTTTCACCTGTTTTTTAGCCCATTGTGTTTCCGGATCAAATTGTAACAAATTACCTCCTTGTACCCAAAGCGGTAAAAAGACTTTCTGCCCTTCTGTTTCAACCATTGGAATAAATGGAGCTGTAATATTTGTAGCTAATGTAGTTACCATATTTTGTTGCTCATTTATCTGGCGTAAACGATAACTGGACCTTTCGCAAACAAATATATTTTTCTCACGATCTACGCAAACAAAATGAGTCAATCCGAACTGAGCTGCCGCCAATGTTCCGTCAACCGCATTTACTTCCGTTCGCGGCGTTCCCGTAATCGTACTTACAGTAACCTGTGTCTTATACGAAAACTGCTGTTCAAAACTGGCTTTATCTTTACCTACTTCTACTGTAATAGTGCAATTATCTCCCGGTTGCCGAGGAGTAATGACATAAATTTTAGTTCCTATGGAACGTACCACTGCCGCTTGTTTTTCATTGTAGAATACTTTTATCTGCGAAAGATCAGTTCCGAAATTCTCTCCATTAATAATAACTTTCGTTGCCATTCCCCCATTTTCAGGGTAAAAAGAGGTTAGTTTAATCGGTTGATTTGGATCATAAGGTTTGCCTGTTGTGCCACCTTCTTCTGAGTCACTTTTACATGCTGAAAGAAAGGTTATCAGCATTGCAAATAAAATAGTTACCAAAGATGTTTTTCTCATTACTATTATTTCATTTATTAAATTAATGATCCTATTTAATAGTTTATCAGTTTTTTATCCTATGAAAGGAAGATCAAATAAACTTTTAAACCAAGATCAAAGGTTAACGATTAATCGAAATCCATCAGTTTTTTGGGGACCTGACTGGAATCAATTTTAGAGAATAAGCCTGTTAACACTCCTTTGAAGTATCAACATGTTTGCCTTTGTTTTTGAATTTTCATTTCCAAAATTCATAATTCATAAGATAAGCGGAGGTTTTCTTTTCATAAGCATTTCTTGATTTAGTTAATAAAAAATTAGTCGAATATCCTTTGCTTGTT
>ENA-OROE01001749-OROE01001749.1-human-gut-metagenome-genome-assembly--contig:-NODE-1749-length-12607-cov-4.294136_pt1 | contig 12607 bp, 11 predicted proteins | sample MGYA00242126_ERZ509044 | MGnify/ENA primary metagenome ERZ509044 (study PRJEB26280, sample SAMEA2338716) | human gut metagenome | biome: human gut; feature: human-associated habitat; material: faeces... | reverse complement strand
CCTCATAACGTCTGGCGGTCTCGTTGGAGAGATCCGCACCCGCGAGGTTCCACGACCACTTCATGTCGGCGGAGGCCGAGAAACTGTCGCTCGAACCGCCGTCGGCATGGCGGTGCGAAGCGTCGCCACCGATCGTGGCCTCGGGAAAGAGCGCATGCTGCGCCTCCGACAGGCCCGCTCTGGCCGTACGCAGTGATGCGAGCGCTGTGAGCACGTCGGCATTTGCGCTTCTGGCCTTCTCAACGAGCGCCGATAGCTTCGGATCGTTCCAGGACTGCCAGAATTCGGCGGGGTCGGCAGGCGCCTGAGTCTCAATCGAGACGCTCCAGGCCCCGGGAGCCGCCTCCTCGGCCATGGTCTTCATGTCCGGCATCTGCACTGCGCAGCCAGAGAGGAACAGCGCGCCGATCAGCAAGCCCAGGACAGACCTCTTCATCGTCAACGGATTCGTCATTGTTTTTCTGCTGTATCCGGTCTTTGGGAAATTTGAACGAGAATCATAAACGGTTGAGATCCTCACTTTCATTCTCCTACAGACCACAACGGCGTTCCACAGGCTTCGGGTAAAGGTTTCGGAAGAGCACGTAACAAACTTTTGCTCGCCGATTTTTGTTAACATGAGTCATTCCATTGTTCCAAGTCACGGTTCAAGCCGTTATTTTCGGGTCCGTTATGTTCAAGCATCCCCGTCCCATCCTCATCGTCGACGATGACGTCGAGCTCGTCACGCTTCTCGTCGACTACCTGCAGCTCGAGGGCTTCGCTCCCGTTGCTGCCCACAACGGCACCGAGGCTCTGGAACTGCTTTCAAGACAGGAATTTGAAATCGTCGTGCTCGACGTGATGATGCCCGGCATGAGCGGCGTGGAGGTTCTCAAACGCATTCGCGAAAAGAGCCAGCTTCCCGTTCTCATGCTCACCGCCAAGGGCGATCCCGTCGACCGCATCATCGGCCTCGAGCTCGGCGCCGACGACTACGTTCCCAAGCCCTGTCCGCCGCGCGAGCTTGCCGCCCGACTCAACGCGATTCTCCGCCGCACGGCCAACATGCCCTCTGCGATCGCCCCCGTGGTGGCTGGCCCCCTCACCATCAACCCGAGCCGCCGCGAAGCCACGGCCAATGGCATCGTCATCGACCTGACGGGCACCGAACTCACGCTCCTTGAGGTGCTGGCCCGCAAGGTCGGCACTCCCGTCCCGAAGGACGAGATCTACCAGAAGGTGCTCGGCCGCGCCATGCAGCGCTATGACCGCGCGATCGACGTCCACGTCTCCTCGATCCGCCACAAGCTCGCCGCCGTGCTTGGAACGAGCGTCGCGATCGAAAGCATCCGCGGCGTGGGCTATCAGTTCGTGGTCCGCTGATCCGCTGCATCCGCCGACTCGCCGTCCCGCCGAAAAGAAGGAGTAGCTCATGCTCAACCGCCTGTTCAACACGCTTTTCGGCAAGCTCTTCGCCGGCTTCTGCCTCGTCATTCTGCTGACGGCGGCAGGCGTCTGGATGGCCGCCTACTCGGCCCAGAGCCAGCAGAACGAGGACATCGGCCGCATTGAATGGCGATTCATCGCACACAAGTCCGTCGACAGCGCCGTCGGCATCTACGAGGTGGCTGGCAGGGACGGCCTCATCTCATGGCTGCGCAACGAGCGCCTCAACACCAATCCCATCGTCTTCGTGCTTGACAGCAGCGGCCGGGAAATCTCCGGACGCAAGCTGCCCGACAAGGCCTACGAAAGTCTTAAGGCCATCCGCAAGCTCACCGACGACCCCAACGGTCCGCCAGAAAAGCGCCTGCCCGTCAGAACCGTCGAGATCGACAACGAGCCCTGCGAATTCTTCGCCGTGCGCACCGTCGCCTTCCCCGTTAGACTGATTCCCCCTGAGCTCCATCACTTTCCGATCGCGCTGACCCTTTCGCTCGCCGCCTTCTTCACGCTACTCGTCTCCTGGCTTCCCGCCTCTACACGCGCAGCCTCCACACGCTCGACGGCGCCATGCGCCGCTTCGCCGACGGCGCCTTCGACACCCGCACCTCCGAGGAACTCGCCCGCGGGGACGCCGAGGTCGCCAACCTCGCACGCGTCTTCGACGGCATGGCGGACAAGATCGAGTCCCTCATCACAAGGCAGCGAAGGCTCTTTCACGACGTGAGCCACGAGGTCCGCAGCCCGCTCGCGCGCATCGAGGTGGCGCTTGAGCTTGCGAGGCGCGACCCCGCACGCACGCAGGACTCGCTCGGACGCATCGAGAAGGAGGTCGGCAACATCAACGCACTGGTGGAGTCGCTTCTCACCTATGCCCGTCTTGAAAACGGCGCCAACATGACGAAGTCGCCCGTCGGTCTCGCGGACATCCTCGAGGGCGTTGCCGACGACCTCGGCTTCGAGGCCCAGCAGAAGAACGTGACCGTGAAGACGGTGCTCGAGGGGGATCCCGTCGTCGATGCGGACGGCAACCTGATCGCAAGGGCCGTCGACAACATTGCGCGCAACTCGCTTCGCCACGCACCCGAAGACTCCACGATCCTCCTGTCGCTCTCCTCGGACGCGGAGAGCTTCATCATCAGATGCAGGGACGAGGGTCCCGGCATGCCCGAAGAGGAGCTCGCAGGCATGTTCTCGCCCTTCGTGCGCGGCGCCAACGTCCGCACGGGCACGGGGTTCGGCCTTGGGCTCGCCATCGCCAGACGAAGCGTGACGGCGCACGGCGGCGCCATCACGGCGCGCAATGTCAGCCCCCACGGTCTCGAGACCGAAATCCGTCTGCCAAAGTCCATTGAAATCGGTTGCGACGAGCCCTGAACGGCCCTGAAAGCAAAAAGCCTTGCCGCGAAATCATCGGGGCAAGGCTTTTGTGTTTTGGCGCAACTATACAGTTTGCCCCTTTTCGCCCGAAAAAACCAGTGTCTTCTCTCATCCTGTCGACATAAGTCAACATCTTTCGTCATAACACCCTATCTCCACTCCCGCGGGCGCACAATTGAAAGGCTGACGGCTTGACCAGCCGTTCAAAAAATTGTTCTGGAAGAGGAGAACAGCAATGAGCAACTATCTGACCGAGAATCTTCGTACCGTAGCGTTGGTGGGGCACGGCTCCTGCGGCAAGACTTCCCTCATCGAAGCCATGCTCTACCGCACCGGCATGATTTCCGAACTCGGCTCCATTGAGCGCGGCAACACGATGTGCGACAACGACGCGCTTGAAAAGCAGGTCCAGCACTCCATCCGTCTGGCCGTCGCTCACGTCGACACGGCTCTTCCCGACCTCACCCCCGTGCGCATTCACGTGCTCGACACCCCGGGGTACCCCGACTACATCGGTCAGGACATGTCCGCGCTTGACGCCGTCAAGTCCGTCTGCGCCGTCATCGACGCCACCAAGGGCGTCGAGCTTTTGACGCGCCGCATGATGGACATCGCCAAGGAACGCGGTCTGTGCCGCATGATCGTGATCAACAAGTTCGACGCACCCGACGTCGACCTCGAACAGCTGCTTCTGGACCTGCAGGAAGTCTGGGGTCCGGGCGTTCTCCCGATCAACCTTCCCGCCAACAACCGCTCCATCGTCATCGACTGCTTCGACAAGGACGAAGGAGAAGCCGACATTCTCAGCGTCGGTGAAGTCCATCGCGCCTTCATTGAAAAGATCATCGAGCAGGACGACGAAATGCTCGAGCACTATCTCGAGGAAGGCAGCGTCGACCCTCGCACCCTGCACCCGCTCATCACGAAGGCCCTGCGTGAAGGCACGGTCATCCCCGTCTGCTTCGTCTCCGCGAAGAACCTGATCGGCATCCGCGACTTCATGAAGGTCATCATCCGCCATCTTCCGAGCCCGGCCGAAGCCAACGACGCTCTCTTCATCCATGCCGATGGCACGCCGTTCATCACGCGTCCGGAAAAGGATCTGCCCGTCGTCGCCCAGGTCTTCAAGGTCGTCAATGACCCGTACATCGGCAAGATCGGCATCTTCCGCGTCCATCAGGGCACAATCCAGAAGGACACCACGCTCTACGTCGACGACAACAAGAAGGGCGTGAAAGCCGCTCACCCGCTGCTCCTCCAGGGCAAGAACACGACCGAAACCGACTTCCTCAGCCCGGGCGACATCGGCGCCCTCGCCAAGATCGATGAACTCACCTACGGCTCGATCCTTCACTCGGATCCGAACCTCTGCGACGTGCGCATGCGTCCGATCAACTTCCCGAAGCCGATGTTCGGCCTCGCGATCGCACCGTCCCGCCGCGGCGACGAAGCCCGCATGGGCGAAGTCCTCAACAAGATGCTCTCCGAAGATCCGACGATGGCCGTCGACCATGACGCCGTGCTCAACGAGACCGTGATCCGCGGCCTGACCGAAATGCACGTCCGTTCGATCCTCGACCGCATGAAGGTCAACTTCAAGCTTGAAGTCGTCACCGGCACGCCGAGCGTTCCGTACCGCGAGACCATTACCGCGCCGGCCGAAGGCCATGCCCGCCACAAGAAGCAGACGGGCGGCGCTGGCCAGTTCGGCGAAGTCTACCTGCGCATCGAGCCGCTCGAACGCGGCGCGGGCTTCGAGTTCCACGACGAGGTCAAGGGTGGCGTGATTCCGTTCAACTTGATCCCCGCCGTTGAAAAGGGCGTCCGCGAAGTGCTCGACTCCGGTTACCTCGCCGGGTACCCGATCCAGGACGTCAAGGTCACCGTCTACGACGGCAAGAGCCACCCCGTCGACTCGAAGGAAGTCGCCTTCGTCGCCGCCGGCCGCAAGGCTTTCCTTGACGCGCTCGCCAACGCCCAGCCGAAGATCCTCGAACCGATCGTCCGCATCGAGATCACGGCGCCCGACATGTACATGGGCGACCTTGCAGGCGACCTCGCCAGCCGTCGCGGCCAGGTGTCCGGCACCGACTCCCTGCCCGGCGGCCTGATGGAAATCACCGGCGTTGTGCCGCTTTCCGAACTCGACGGCTACGCCACCCGCCTGCACGCCCTCACGCAGGGCACGGGCAGCTGGTCCATGGAGCTTGACAGCTACCAGCCGGTTCCGGCCCAGAAGCAGGCCGAACTTGCAGGCAAGTTCCACCGCGAGGACGACGAGGAATAATCCTCTTCGCTGAATCCGGCCACTGACAAGGCCGCCGTATCTTTGATGCGGCGGCCTTTTTTCCGCTTTTTCAAGCCTCTGCCGCCGTCACTTCCTTATAATCTGTTTCCTCCACGTTCACTTTCCAAACTTTCATACCATGCCTATCTACGCTTATCGATGCACGAACTGCGGCTTTGAAAAGGATTTTCTTCAGAAGATGAGTGACAAGCCTCTGACGAAGTGCCCTCAGTGCGGCAAGGATGCGTTGGTGAAGGAACTCTCCGCCCCCGGCTTCGAGCTCAGGGGCACGGGCTGGGCCGCCACAGACTTCAACGGCGGGCACAAAGCCCTTCCGGCCTCTCACCGCAAGCCTGACAGCTCGAAGTAAGCAGTGCGCCAACGCCGCCCGTCAAAACGATAAAAGGCCGGATGTCCAGGACTGTCAGTCCGAGGCAACGGCCTTTGTGCGTTTTCATGTGAGCGGTTCTAGATAAAATACCCCAAACTGCCGCGTTTTCTCGTCTTTCGACATTCTTTGGCAGTAAACTTAATCATTGTGCGCTTTCGCCCCCTTGAGGCGGCGCGGACTGATTCCGCAGCGGTGCGCCCGTCGCGCCGCCGCATGCACCATTGCGGCTCTGCAAAGCCATAGCATTGTCGTTGTAATCGTGTGGCCAACAGCTCTCGTATCGCGCGTTGGTCTTTTTCTCGGAGCTTATATGCGAACCGTATATTCTGGCCTGGTTGATGAATCCTTCATCGGTCAGACCGTGACTCTTTTCGGCTGGGCTCATCGTCGTCGCGACCACGGCGGCGTGATCTTCATCGACCTTCGCGACCGCGAGGGCATCGTTCAGGTCGTCTGCGACCCGGACCGTCCCGAAGTCTTCGCCACGGCCGACAAGTGCCGCAACGAATTCTGTCTCAGGGTCGTCGGCGTCGTGCGCGCCCGTCCGGAAGGCACGAAGAACGAAACGCTCGTCTCCGGCGGCATCGAAGTTCTCTGCCATGAACTCGAGATCCTCAACCCGTCGGTCACGCCTCCGTTCCACCTCGATGACGAAAACCTCTCCGAAACCACGCGTCTGACGTACCGCGTGCTCGACCTTCGCCGCGGTGTCATGCAGAAGAACCTCCGCACGCGCTATCGCGCTGCCATGGCCTTCCGCAAGTTCCTCGACAAGAACGGCTTCATCGACATCGAAACCCCGATGCTGACGCGCTCCACGCCTGAAGGCGCCCGCGACTACCTCGTTCCGTCCCGCGTTCAGGACGGCTGTTTCTTCGCCCTGCCGCAGTCTCCGCAGCTCTTCAAGCAGCTCCTGATGGTCGCCGGCTTCGACCGCTACTATCAGATCGTCAAGTGCTTCCGCGACGAAGACCTTCGCGCCGACCGTCAGCCTGAATTCACGCAGGTCGATATTGAAACGTCCTTCCTCAACATGGACGAAATCCGCGCCCTGATGGAAGAACTCATCCGCACGGTCTTCAAGGAAGTCCTCGACGTCGACCTCAAGAACCCGTTCCCCGTCATGAACTGGGACGACGCCATGGCCCAGTACGGCTCCGACAAGCCCGACCTTCGCGTCAACCTGAAGCTCGTCGAAGTGACCGACGTCGTCGAGAACTCCACGTTCAAGGTGTTCTCCGGCGTCAAGTCCCTGCACAACGGCAAGGTCGTCGCCCTGCGCGTTCCGGGCGCCGCCTCCATGCCGCGTTCCGAAATCGACGCCTACACCGAGTTCGTCAAGATCTACGGTGCCAAGGGTCTCGCCTACATCAAGATCAACGATCTCTCCAAGGGCCGCGAAGGTCTCCAGAGCCCGATCGTCAAGAACCTCTCCGATGAAGAGCTCAACACGATCATCGAACGCACCGGCGCCCAGGACGGCGACGTCGTGTTCTTCGGCGCCGACAAGGCCAAGATCGTCTGGGACAGCCTCGGCGCTCTCCGCCTGAAGATCGGTCACTCCGAATTCGGCAAGTCGCACGGCCTCTTCACCCCGGGCTGGCAGCCGCTCTGGGTCATCAACTTCCCGATGTTCGAGTACTCGGAAGAAGACCAGCGCTGGGTTGCCTGCCACCATCCGTTCACCAGCCCGCTCGACGGTCATGAGGACCTCCTCGTCTCCGATCCGGAACATGCCTACGCCAAGGCCTACGACATGGTCCTCAACGGTTGGGAAATCGGCGGCGGCTCCATCCGTATCCACCGCGAAGAAGTCCAGGAAAAGGTCTTCGAAGCCCTCAAGATCGGTCCGGAAGAAGCCCGTCAGAAGTTCGGCTTCCTGCTCGACGCCCTCCAGTTCGGTGCTCCTCCGCACGGCGGCCTCGCCTTCGGTCTCGACCGCATCGTCACGATGATGTGCGAAGCGGACTCCATCCGTGACGTCATCGCCTTCCCGAAGACGCAGCGCGCCCAGTGCCTGCTGACGCACGCTCCGGCTCCGGTCGACGAAAAGCAGCTGCGCGAGCTCCACATCCGCCTGCGCAACGAGCAGAAGAAGGAACTCGAAATCGCCGGCCAGTAATCCGCTGACCTGAACATTCGGTTCTGACACAGAAGGGCCGCTTCCTCACGGAAGCGGCCCTTCTTGTTCATGGTCACACGGAGGTGCGGAGCGCCCCGCCCTCAGGCCTTCGTCCCGGCCCCCGAGGGACGGCGGCTGCCCGTCCTGCGCCGCATCCACACGTCGCTCCAGTCCAGTCCTTCAGTCTTGGGAATCTCGACCTCGATCTCAAGGGAGGGATTGTCCCTGCGCAGTCTGGCGGCCAGCGCATACGCGCCCGCCTGCCCCGCATAGCTCCTGTCGTTGTCTCCGAAGACGACGACCTTCCTCACCCCGTCGGGCACCTTCGTGAAATTCTGAAATCCGCCGACGCTCACGGCGCTCCAGACGGGAATCTTGAAGAGCGTCCTCGCCGACAGCGCCGTTTCAATCCCCTCGGCAATGCCGAGCACGTCTGAGGGTTCGCCGAGCCTGATGAGGCCGCCACGGGCGCCGCCCGCATAAAGCTTCTTGGGAGCCTCGACGGGCGCCTTGATGCCCTCGGGCGTCAGATAGGTCCTGTGCAGCGTGACGATCCGTCCCTCGTCGTCGGTGACGAGCGCGAGCATCGCGGGCCATCGCTTATGCGTTCTATCTCCGTCATCGAGCTCCTCCCAGTAGTCCAGAAGCGGATGACTGCGAAGCTCGCAGATCGAGCCGCAGTAAAGGCCGCGGGACGCAAGATAAAGCCTGACGGGATCGCTCGGCGGGACCTTGGAGAGCGCCTGCGCCTCCTTCCAGACCGCCTCGATCCTGTCCTGACGGCGCTTTTTCGCGGCCGCCTCCGCAGTCTGCACGGAGTCGGGCCCAGTGTCCTGCCGCTTGTATTCAGGAAGTCCGAGAACCCTCTCGAGATAGACGAGCGTGTCCGTGAAGCGCTCGCTGCGCCACTTCTGCAGAAGGCTCAGTCCGTCGCCGTAGCCGCATCCCCTGCAGAACCTGTGGCCGTCGGGCTTGTTCCTGTAGAAGGAGAAGCGGTCCCTCCCGCCGCAGAGCGGACACGGCCTGTTCAGGCGAAGAAGCATGACCTCGGGCAATCCTGCGTCGATCAGTATGTCCAGCCAGCGGCCGGAGGCCGCCTCCTGAATGCGCTGCACTCTCGCCATGAACTGCGGGTCCCGCATGTCCGCCTCCTAGTTGAATCCCCAGAAAAGGCCATCCCTGTCCTTCCAGGGATCGGTCGTGAAGCCCACCTCGGTCACGACGCCGTTGACGTCGAACTGAACCCAGCAGGCCATGTCGAAAAGACCGTCGTCCTTGAATCGGTACATCCAGGCCGTCTGGTCAATGAGCGAAAAGGTGTACTCCTGGGCACACTTGCCGAAAAGGTTCCAGACGTCCTTCTCCGTGCTCACGCCCGGCTTGATGAGTGCCATGTGCGCCCTGTCGAGCACCTCCTCGCGCCGCACGATCCTGCCGTCCGCATCGAACTCGATCCACCAGACCTCCTGACCGAAGGGCTGCATGGAATAGACCCAGCGCTGCGTGCCCTTGCCCGTATCAACGGCCGCGTGCGGCGCGCCGAGCTCCGTCCTGACCTGTGACTCGGTCATGCCGGGATCCATGAGCTGAGGATGGCTGCAGGCCGTCAGAAGAAGACAGGCCGCTGATGCCAGCGCGCAGCCCAGTGCTCTGATTCTCATGGTCAGTCCCCCTTGACTCCCTTGGCCTCGACGGGCTGAAGGAGCTCCTTGTAGTCGCAGTCAAGGCCGTCGATCAGACGGCGGAACTCCGCCCTGAAGGCCTCCTTGCCGCAACCGAGAAGCACGGCGTCCTCGAACATCTCCTGAAGCATGTCGCAGGCCTCGTGCCAGTTTTCATTGAGCACCTTGACGCTCTCCGTGCAGGAGACGACGGAGCCGTCGACCCTGAGCCACCTTTCGGGCGCCTTCGTCGTCACTTGGACTCTCCCTCAACGGACTGTTGCCCGTAGGTCCTGAAGCTCCTCAGCACTTCGTTCATCTCCTCGTAGGAAATGAGCTTCGGCTTGCCGAGCTGACAGACGACGACGTACTGATGGGCCAGGTTCTCGCCCTCGACCGCCAGCGTGAGCGCCGCCTGAAGCGACTTGCCTGCAGCGAGCACGCCGTGGTGCGAAAGCAGGCAGGCGTTCTTGACGGCGAGCGCCTCGGCGGCGACGCGGGCAAGCTCGGGCGTACCGAAGGTCGCGTAGGGCGCCACGTCGATCGAATGGCCGCCTGCCGCAGCCACCATGTAGTGGAAGGGCGGAATCGGCATGTCCTGACAGGCAAGCGCCGTCGCAAAGCACGAGTGCGTGTGCACGACCGCATCGATGTCGGAGCGGCGCAGATACACGCGCGCATGCATCTCCCACTCGGAGGACGGGCGCCGTGCGCCGTCGGCATTGCGCAGCGAAGGCGGATTCACCAGAGGAATCCAGACCAGATCGTCGGGCGTGAGCGACTCGTACGGCATGCCCGTCGGCGTGATCAAGAAGCCCTCGGCACCGTCGGCCCTGCAGGCGCGCGCCGAGACGTTCCCCGACTTGTTCACGTTGATCCCGCGCAGATTCATCCCGCGGGCGGTTTCAATCAATTCGGCGCGCAGCGCCGTCGTATCCTGCATCATTTCTTCAGGCCTTTTGTAATAAGTCGGCAAATACCGCGGTCAGATCCGTCGGCTTCACGATGCCGCGCTCGGTGATGATGCCCGTCACGAAGCGGTTGTGCGTGACGTCGAACGCGGGGTTGGCCACGGCGACTTCGGGTGCGGCGATCTGGACGGTGCGCGTTTCGCCGTCGCTGCCCACGCCGTTGACCACGAGAAGCTCGCTGGCGGCGCGGTTTTCAATGGGGATCTCGCGCTTTCCGTCGTTGAGCGTCCAGTCGATGGTCGAGGATGGCGCGGCCACGTAGAAGGGGACTTCATTGTCGACGGCGGCAAGCGCCTTGAGGTAGGTGCCGATCTTGTTGGCCACGTCGCCGCGACGCGTAATGCGGTCGGCGCCCACGATCACGAGATCGACGTCGCACTGTTGCATGAGCTGGCCGCCCGCATTGTCGGCGACGAGCGTGTAGGGCACGCCGTGCTGGCCGAGCTCCCAGGCCGTGAGAAGGCCCTGGTTGCGGGGACGGGTTTCATCGACCCAGACGTGCAGCGGTGTGCCCTGCTCGAACGCCATGTAGATCGGCGAGAGCGCCGTGCCGTAGTCGACGGTGGCAAGCCAGCCCGCGTTGCAGTGCGTGAGCACGTTCACGGGACGGCGCAGCCTGGCGTAGAGGTCAGAGATGAGCGTCATGCCCGCCTCGCCGATGGCGCGGCAGGTCATCACGTCCTCCTGCGTCATCGCCTCGGCCGTCTTCACGGCGGCCTCGAAGCGAAGCGCGGGGTCGCGCGGCAGAAGCGTGCTCATCATCCTGCGCACGGCCCAGGAAAGGTTCACGGCCGTTGGACGCGCATTGGCGATGACTTCGGCGGCCTTGAGCAGGGCGTCGTTCTCGGGATTCTCCTTGACGGCGAGCACGACGGCCCACGCACCGGTGATGCCGATGAGCGGAGCGCCGCGGACGCGCATGGCGCGGATGGCCTCCACGCAGTCCCGCCAGTCGCCCAGCACCCGCTTTTCAAAGCGATACGGCAGGAGCGTCTGATCGACGATCTCGACGGCCGTGCCGTTGTCAAGGGAGCGGATGCTTCTTGTAGGTTCACCGTAAACTTTCATATGTCTTCACCTTTCTGACGGGACTGGCGGGTCGGAACGCACCTCGCCCTGATTCCTAGTGTACCGAATTTCGCATCAGCAGCCTCCTTTGCCTTCACCCGCCGGTTCGTAGCAAAATTGAACGCAAACGCATACGGATCAACCACCGCCCGGGAGGTCACCTTGAACCCCATCCGCCCCACGCTCAAGCGAGCCCTCTGTCCTGAAAACATCGCCGTCATCGGCGCAAGCGACAGAACCGCCAGCCGCGGCTCCTTCGTCTGGCGCGCGGTCGCCCGATCGAAGCTCCTCAAGAACGCCTGGGCGATCAACCCCAAGTACAAGTACATCGGCGAGCGCCCCTGCTTCTCAAGCATCAACGAGGTGCCGGGCAGCATCGATCTGGCGGTGATCTCCCTGCGCGCCGACCGCATTCTGAAGGCGCTCATCGACGCGGGCGAACGGGGCGTCGCCTACGCGCTCATCACGCCGGACGAAAACGCATACGCGAGCGACGCGACCTGGCTCACGAAGCTCCAGCTGGTGGCCGACCAGTACGGCATGCGCCTGATCGGTCCCGACTCCCTCGGGCTCATGAACCCGGGGCTCGGCGTCAACGCAAGCTACTGGCCCAACCTGCCCCGTCCCGGCAACATCGCGCTCATCACCCAGTCGGGCATGATCGGCACGGCGCTGCTTGACTACGCGCAGGGCGCCGAGCTCGGCTTTTCGGGCGTCGTCTCGACGGGCGCCGCCATCGACGTCGACATGCCTGAACTGATCGACTACTACGCGAACGACAAGAACACGCGCGTCATCGCCCTGCACATCGAGGGCATCCGCCGTCCGCGCGAGTTCTACTCGTCCCTCAGAGCCGCCTGTGCGCGCAAGCACGTCGTCATCCTCAAGGCAGGCAGCGGCTTGGGCTACGCCGCCGACCGCATCGCCTGCTTCAAGATGGGCACCGACGCGGGAAGCGAAGGCGCGCTCGCAGCGCTCGTAGAGCGTGCGGGAGCAACGCTCGTTCCCACCTTCGAGGAGTTCACCGCAGCCGTCTCGGGCTTTGCGACCAACCGTCTTCCCCGCGGCAACCGCATCGCCGTCATTGCCAACGGCTCGGGCTTCGCATCGCTCACCGCCTCCGCCGCCCAGGCCTGCGGCATCGATCTCCACGGCCTGAGCAACGCCACGATCAAGGACCTCAAGACCGCCTATCCCTCCCAGCAGATTGCGGTGAACCCCGTCAACGTGGGCGCCACGGCCTCGCCCGAGCGCTACCGGAAGACGCTGCAGATCGTGCTTCAGGACCCCATGATCGACGGC
>ENA-OROE01001748-OROE01001748.1-human-gut-metagenome-genome-assembly--contig:-NODE-1748-length-12610-cov-7.020550_pt1 | contig 12610 bp, 10 predicted proteins | sample MGYA00242126_ERZ509044 | MGnify/ENA primary metagenome ERZ509044 (study PRJEB26280, sample SAMEA2338716) | human gut metagenome | biome: human gut; feature: human-associated habitat; material: faeces... | reverse complement strand
TGCATTGTACTTGTTGAATTGGCAACTGTTCCAACCTTATATGTATCGTATTCCTTCCACCAGTAGATTGGTGCTGTTATATCTACTGTTACAAATATCTGTCTTATAAACTTTCTATGGTCTGAACCAGCCTTGCAGAGCCTTTTCGCTAAATCTAAATCATTAGGTCCAAATGTGAATACTCCATTTTCTGTCTTACTATCCATTCTAGCCCAGCTATTAAGCGGATTTCTCGCTCCTCTCATAGCATTTTCAAAATTCATAACTTCAAATCTTTCAAGCTTAATCATCTATTCAAATACCTTTCTGTGTTTATTAGTAACGTATATTGTGACATTATTATAAATAACGCATACATATTTATATTACACTATTATTAATGCAAAGTATATAGTTGACTTAAAATAATAAAATTGACCTTTAGAAGCCATAATATACCTCCAAAGGTCAATCTTATTTTAGTTCATAATATTTATGTAATTAATTCTTACAATAATTACATTATCAATTCCTGCAATATAATATTAATAACACAATATTAATTAAAGAAGGCTCTTGCGTAATTCTGCTCCATCCTTAGCACTAAGATATGCAGGTGCAATATCAAATACTGTCTTACAACCGCTCTGACCTTCCTTATAAAGACGATAAGCTGCTCTTGCATATGCTACGATAACGCAAGATGTGAATTCTGGGTTAGAATCAAGCTTTAAGCTGTATTCTATAACGTGATTGTTCTCTTTGTTCCAGCCTGTCTTTCCTGTACGGATAACAAATCCTCCGTGAGGAATTCCACTGTGGTTTTTCTTTAATTCTTCTTCACTGATAAAGTGTACTGTTGTATCGTAATCAGCGAAATAGTTAGGCATATTCTTGATTGTTTCTTCTACCTTTGCAGCATCAGCACCTTCCTCTAATACTACAAAACATTCTCTTGTATGCTTCTGTCTTGTTGTAAGCTCTGGATTCTCGCCATTTCTTACAGCTTCTAAGGCTGCCTCAACTGGAATTGTATACTGCTTGCCATCCTTGACGCCCTCAACTCTTCTGATAGCGTCTGAATGTCCCTGACTTACGCCCTTACCCCAGAATGTATAATCTTTGCCTTCTGGTAAAATAGCATTGGCATACATACGGTTTAAAGAGAACATACCTGGATCCCAGCCTACTGATATAATTCCAACGTGTCCGCTCTTCTTAGCCGCAGAATCAACATTTTCAAAATGTTCTGGAATTCTTGCGTGTGTATCAAAGCTGTCAACTACGTTAAACATCTCTGCAAACTTTGGTGTCTGTACTGGTAAATCTGTAGCACTTCCACCGCAAAGAATCATTACGTCTATCTTATCCTTCCACTGCTCTACCTCATCTACTGAGCATACTAAAGCACCCTCTGTCAATATAGATACGCTTTCTGGTGCACGTCTTGTAAATACTGCTACAAGCTCCATATCTGGATTTTGCCTGATAGCACACTCAACGCCTCTTCCAAGATTTCCGTATCCAATAATACCTATTCTCATATTCTGCCTCCATTTTATACATATTTACTGTATTTCACATATAATTAGTGTGAACAAACACTTCTTTAATATTACTTTTTGAAAATACATATGTCAACTCTCATTCAGGCAGTTTTTTATCAATAAATATTATTACTGTTCTTTCTTTAGCTTACCAGCCATTAAAATTGTAAATCCAATGCCCATTAATGATAATACTAATAAATATCCTGCCCAGTATATATGTGTCATATCTCCTGTCTGTGGTGTTTCAACTGTATTACCTGCGGCTTCTGTTACATTTTCTACTGATGTGCCTGGTAAACTTATATCTGATGAACTGCTTGTAATCTGCTGTTTTGTAATAAGATATGTTGAGCAGTGATCCTGTTCTACTGTCATATAACCATCATTATCAACTACAGCTGACATCATACTAATTATTGTTCCATCATCTAAGAGCTGGCTGTAATAAAGTGTCTGGCCTGCATATGCTTTTCCAACATTTAACTTAATACTTGCCGTTGCTGGAAGAACGCCGGAATAATTGTATACAATCTTAGATACGAATATATCCTCTGTTACATCTGCCGGCATATCTCCTGCTTCTTTTATATCAGAAGTAATTGCTGTTGAGAAGTCATATATTGCAACCTGTGATACTTCTGACATTGTTCCTTTTGCAAATGTAAATGTAACATCATTGTTAGATTTGATAACAACATCATTCACCTTGTTATCTTCAATAATCTTTCTGATTTCATCAGCCTTAATAGTTGTGCTGCCGTCTGATACATCTACTACTGTATTAGTGGTGCTTGACTCTGGTGTCGATGGCTTCTCATCTGTTGTGTTGTCAGATGGATTATTGGTTGTGTCTCCTTTTGAATTATCTGTCGTATTATCACTAGATGATTTAGCTGTAAATGTAAGCTTATCTGCTACACATTCAACATTATAAAGACCTTCTATCTCTGTACCGTCATACTTGTATCCGTCTGGAAGATTATCACTTCCCACTACAGGATTGTATGTTGCTACAGGATTGTCATAATCAATAAGCCATAATTCATCATTGCTTCGTTCATCTACACCAAGCTTTTCAAGAAGCTTACATATTCTATAATATGATGTTTTATTTTCATAAACATATGCAGATACATACTTTTCATTTGTTGCTGTATTGATTATAACCTGACTTGTTCCGCCGCTTCCACTGTCTGACTCATAATATGAAATTGGATTGTCTAATGTGGTCTTGGTATATCCAGCAGGGATATTATCATATTCACCTACTTTGTCAGCATAATATACATCGCCCATAGCTTTCTTTGTAGTAAGCTTATATAATGTATAAGTCACTTTAGCAGGTTCAATATATGTCAGCTCTTTAATATAATATAATGAAGTATTATCTGTCTCGTTCTTATATACTATATTAGTTGTATAAGGGTCGTACTCATAATACCTGGCACATAATCTTGATATTTCCAGCGGATGTGAAACATTATATGTCACATTTTCCTTTAATGTTCCATTATCCTTAATTGGCTTATTAGTGAGATTATCGCTTGTATACACTACTGCCTTTGAACCAGAATATATTGTAACATTACAGGTGTCTGCAACTGAAAGCACCGAATTAGTTCCCTCAGCAAAGAAAGCTATTCCATAATCATCTGATTTGTCTGCATTAATTACCAAAGAACCATTACCACTTATATTGATTGAACCGCCCCAGGCATCACCATATGAACCTATACTTCCGATTTCATTATCACCAACAAGGTTAATCTTGAAATCGTCACCCATCATATTAGTAACTATTACTGTTGTAGAGCTTTTATAATTATTTAATGTAAGTGTATTAGACTCTCTGTCATAAGACATTCCATCTATGGAATTAGTGCCTTCTGATGAGAATAGCAGATTACTTTCCTCTCCATTTCTTACATTAATATAAGCATAAGCCCAATCACCAGTATCACATGGTCCATTGGCAGCTTTTACTTGTGGTACTGCAAATGAAACTGCTGCCGATACAGCAAGCACAACAGCTGTAACTAATGCTGCCATTTTCTTACTATGACATTTTTTGTTTTTCACCATAAACTTTGTTCCTCCTGTTTCTTATATTTTTATGCTGCTATATTACTTTATTTATCCTTATAATTACAGTTGTCATATATCCCAATCTGCCAGAAAATGACAAAAATAGGCGTGGGACTAACGTCCCACGCCCATTTTTTCACTTAAAACCACCAGTTATTGCGAGTTCTACGAAAAAACAAATCATACCGCTAGCTATTAAACTGGATATGCCTTATTCTCTGTATCAGCCTTAGCAGGGTCAACCTTCTTCTGCTGTGCTTCTCTATACTTGAAGAACTCAGTAGCAACTGCTGGGAATAATGCGTATGAAAGCACATCTTCATCCTGCTGCTTGTACTGCTGTACGACTGGGTCATTCTTGAACTTCTCAAGCTGTGGCTCAATAAGATCTGCCGGACGGCAGGTAATAGGTGTAGCATCACCTATAGCCTTCTTCTGTACTTCTGGGTTAAATGGCTTAATTGTCTGTCCGAATTCACCCATAAGAACCTTCTTAGATTCCTTAGTAATCATCTTATAACGCTCGCCCTGTAATACATTAAGAACAGCCTGTGTACCAACAATCTGTGATGATGGTGTAACAAGAGGTGGTTCACCAAAGTCCTTACGAACCTTAGGAATTTCCTCAAGAACTGCCTGATACTTATCTTCTGCACCAGCTTCCTTAAGCTGTGATACAAGGTTAGAAAGCATACCACCAGGTACCTGATATAATAATGTCTTAATATTAACACCAAGAACCTTAGTATTCATAAGACCTGACTTTAATGCTTCTTCTCTCATTGGCTGGAAGTAAGCAGCTATCTCTGCAAGAAGGTTCTGGTCAAGACCTGTATCGTACTCTGTACCCTTAAATGCCTCTACCATAACTTCTGTAGCCGGCTGTGATGTTCCCATTGAGAATGGTGACATAGCTGTATCGATAATATCAGCACCTGCTTCAACAGCCTTCATATATGTCATTGAAGCAACACCTGATGTATAATGTGTATGCATCTGGATAGGAAGTGAAGAACCATCCTTTAATGCCTGTACAAGCTCTGTAGCCTTAGCAGGAACAAGTAAACCTGCCATATCCTTGATACAGATAGAATCTGCACCCATATCCTCAATTCTCTTAGCTGTTTCTTTCCAGTAATCAAGAGTATATGCATCACCAAGTGTATAGCAAAGTGCTATCTGTGCGTGAGCATTAGGATTTTCTTTCTTAACAAGCTTAACTGCCTCAACTGATGACTTAAGATTTCTTAAATCATTGAAACAGTCAAATATTCTGATTATATCAATACCATTAGCGATAGACTTCTGTACGAAATATTCTACAACGTCATCTGCATAATGATTGTATCCGAGGATATTCTGTCCTCTGAATAACATCTGTAACTTTGTATTCTTAAAACCATCTCTTAACTTACGAAGTCTTTCCCAAGGGTCTTCCTTAAGGAAACGAAGTGATGCATCAAATGTAGCACCGCCCCAGCACTCAACTGAATGATATCCAACCTTATCCATCTTGTCTATGATTGGAAGCATCTGCTCTGTAGTCATTCTTGTAGCAATAAGTGACTGATGAGCATCTCTTAATACAGTCTCAGTTATCTTTAATGGTTTCTTAACCTGATCTGCCATCTTAAACTCCTCCTATATATTCCTATATATAAAGTAAATAAACTCTAATTAAGCTGCGTAAGTAACTTCTATTCAGACTTAGAAGGTCTTATCATATATAGCCCTTCTTCCGTCCACAACGAAGTTGCGTAAGCAACTTCTATACAGACTTAGAGGGTCTTAGCTCGCGTATTGTGCGAGCTTAGAGCCTCTTAGTCTGTTTTACATAACACCAAACATCGCCATAAATGTACCAGCCGCAACCGCTGTACCAATAACACCGGCTACGTTAGGTCCCATAGCGTGCATCAAAAGGAAGTTAGAAGGATCTGCTTCTGAACCAACCTTCTGTGAAACTCTGGCTGCCATTGGAACTGCAGATACACCGGCAGAACCAATCAGTGGATTAACCTTACCATGTGTTGCAACACACATCAGTTTACCGAACAGTACACCTGCGGCTGTACCAAATGCGAATGCGATCAGACCGAGAATTACGATCTTAATTGTATCCATATTAAGGAATGCCTCAGCACTTGTTGTTGCTCCTACGGATGTTCCAAGCAGGATAACTACGATGTACATCATTGCGTTTGAAGCAGTTTCTGTCAGCTGTTTTACAACACCGCTCTCGCGGAACAGGTTACCTAACATCAGCATACCTACTAACGGAGCAGTAGATGGCAGGATCAGGCACACAACGATAGTAACGATGATCGGGAATAAGATCTTCTCCAGCTTGGATACAGAACGAAGCTGGGACATTTTGATCTTACGCTCCTTATCAGTAGTAAGAAGCTTCATAAATGGCGGCTGGATGATCGGAACCAGAGCCATATAAGAGTAAGCTGCAACAGCGATCGGTCCCATGATCTGGGTCTGTCCTAACTTACTGCAAAGGAACAGGGAAGTAGGGCCGTCTGCACCACCGATGATGGAGATACAAGCTGCTTCCTTTCCTGAGAATCCTAATAAGATTGCGAAGAAATATGCAGAGTAAATACCTAACTGAGCTGCAGCACCCATTAAAAAGCTGATTGGGTTTGCGATCAGCGGACCGAAATCTGTCATTGCACCTACACCCATGAAGATCAGGGATGGAAGGATACTCCACTCATCAAGCAGGTAGAAGTAATGCAGAAGACCACCAACACCGTTGGACATGTCTTCCGGATTTGCCATAATGTCAGGATAAATATTAACAAGCAGCATACCAAATGCGATCGGAATTAACAGCAGCGGCTCAAATCCCTTAGCAATAGCCAGGTATAAGAAGACCAGCGCCACACCGATCATCACATAGTTCCCAATGGTCAGATGGAAAAACGCCATCTGGCCAAGCAGGTTTGATACCAAATTGCCAAAATCCATAATGTTACCTCCATAATGGAATCCCTAAATCAGGGGATCCATCTTGTTGACTAGTTCAGAGTAGCTAAAACAGCGCCAGACTCAACTGCATCGCCGTTTGCTACATTAATGCTGGCAATTGTACCATCTTCCGGAGCAACGATATCGTTCTCCATCTTCATAGCTTCCAGAATGATGACAGCATCACCCTTCTTAACAGCCTGTCCAACACTTGCCTCTAACTTGAAGATTTTACCAGCTGCACCGGCCTCAACCTTGATGCTGCCTGCTGCGCCGCTTGCCTTGGGAGCTGCTGCGGGAGCCTTGGGTGCTGCCTTGGGAGCTGCGGGAGCCTTTGCTGCTACGGGTGCTCCGGTAGATGCGCCCTCTTCTACTACTACATCATATACGTTGCCATTTACGGTAATGGTATAATTTTTCATTTTAATATCCTCCTAACGTTTTTACGATTATCTTACTTTGCGGATAGAACGAACTACAAATCCGTCAGTGCTTGCCGCACCTTCGCTTGCTGCGATCGCAGCTGCAATAACAGCGACCAGTTCAGTGTCATCTGCCTCGGGTTCTTCCTGTGCAACGATCTGAGTTACAGCCTTATCAATACCTGCGTTCTTTGCTTCTTCCTCCTTATCCTTCTTGCTGAATGCAGCCTGGATCTTCGGAATGAAGTTGAACAGGGAAATGATCAGTGAGATCATGATCAGCATTACGAATACAGTTCCCATACCGATCAGAGTGTTCAGTGCAGCTTTGGTCATCAGGCCACCCATGGACTCCACGGGGTTCAGCGCTGCAGACTCCATGCTCAGGAACATATCGTTGGTGAAGATCACTTCTGCCTGTGCATTCTGTTTGGCACCGGTCACATCTACATGTACAATGATCTGATCATCATCGATGGCAGCTTCTGCATCACCGACTGCGGTAATGCCGCCAATGGACTTTTTAGCGGAGTTGAAGGACTCGATAGCAGTTTTGTATGCATAACCATCAACGGTGATACCTACATTTTCCTGTACCATATATGCCACTTCATCAGCGGTATACTCAGAGAAGCTCTCCAGTGCAGCTTCGTCTTCAAAATTCTCCAGAGAAGGAATCACATACTGGGTAGCTATCTGGATTGCAGTGTCCATCTTGCGCTGCTCATAATCCGTATAGGTCTCCTCACTGCCGCACGCGGTCAAACCAAAGATGCAGGTAATCATACATACTAAGCTTAAAAATTTCTTCATTTTACAATCACCCTTTCTTATACAGTTCCGTGTTTCTTGGCAGGACGGTCTTCACTCTTGGTGAATAGCATCTCGAATGCGCCGATCACATATTTTCTGGTATCAGCAGCATTTACGATCTGGTCCACATATCCTCTCTTGGCTGCGCTGGTTACATTCAGAGTAAGTGCTTCGTACTCAGCAGCCTTTTCATTAATCACATCAGCGCCCTGGCCATCATACATGATCTTGGCAGCCAGCTTGCCGTCCATAGCACCAATCTGTGCATCCGGCCATGCCATGGTGATATCCGCACCGATTGCCTTGGAGTTCATTACCACATAAGCGGTTCCCAGAGCCTTGCCGATCACAACGTTCACCTTGGGAACGGTAGCGTTGGCAAATGCGTAGGTCAGCTTTGCAGCAGCCTTTGCGATAGCCTTCTCGGAAGCCAGAGTTGCTTCGTAACCCTTTACATTGGTCAGGGTCAGTACAGGAATGCCGAAAGCATCACAGAAGTTTACGAACTCAGCAGCCTTCTCACAGCCCTCTGCAGTCAGAACTGCATCCAGCTTCTCTGCTACCTTGCCTTCTTCGTCACAGATCTCGGAACGGTTAGCTACCGCACCAACGGTAACGCCATCCAGACGTAAGAAACCGGTTACCATGTTCTTAGCATATCCGGCCTTCACCTCGAAGAAGTTGTTGTCATCTGCCAGAATGGACAGCGCAACGGATGTGTCGCCGACGCAGCCTGCGATCTCAGGATTTACACGGTTCAGATCATCAGTGCAATCCTCTAAGAAGCTTGCATCATCCTCGTTGTTGGCAGGCAGGAAGCTTACCAGCTCTCTTACCTTCTCCAGAATGGTTGCTTCGTCAGCTACCACGTCAACAATACCGCTCTCTTCTGCCTGGAATTTAGCGGAAGAAGAATCACACTTGGTGATCACATTACCGTCCAGAGCGTTAGGAGCATTTACGAACAGCTTGGCATTCTTCTCTTCCATGAAAGTGAAATCGGTCATGGTAGGGAACAGTCCTAAGCCACCGCCACAGGTTCCGAATACAGCAGTGATCTGAGGGATCACGCCGGAAGCCATGGTCTGCTTTAAATAGATCTCACCAAATGCAGCCAGTGCATCGGTTGCTTCCTGCAGTCTTAAACCTGCAGATTCGATCAGTCCGATCACAGGTGCTCCGGTCTTCATAGCCAGATCGTAGAGATTGGTGATCTTCTTTGCATGCATCTCGCCGATGGTTCCGTTCAGTACGGAAGCGTCCTGGCTATATACATATACAAGATTACCATTGATCACTCCATAGCCGGTAATACAACCGTCAGAAGGAGTTTCATTGGGTTTCAGATTGAAATCCGTAGCTCTTGCGGTTACAAGTCCGCCGATTTCAACGAAACTGTTGTCATCGAGTAAAGCTGCTATTCTTTGACTCGCTTTTGAAGTAGTACTCATATGTTTTCAGCCCTCCGTTGATAATATAATAAAATATAATAGAAAACGTTTATTAATATAGAAGCACAAACGCCCCCATGATTAACAGTCTGTAGTATAACATAAAATCTGCAACTCGCAAAGAACGAATTGCAGATTTTTACATTTTTTATATATTGTACCTCATTTTGAACAATTTCCCCGTCATTTTTTCCATTCCATTTTTCTGCAATCCCTACGGGAATGCTACCAGAAAACGTTTCAGGATCTGTCTGCCGCACCAGGAAAGATCCACGGCCTCCACTGTCCAAGCAGCATACAGCCGCTCCCTGCGCCAGATTTCGCCATCCACCAGATAACAGATTTCTCCCACCGTCGTTCCTTCCTTTACCGGTGCCTTCAGTTCTTTCTCTTTCCGGTAGAGAATCTCCACTTTCTCGTCTGCGCGCATAAGCAGGCCTTCCGCTCCTTCCGCCTCCGGATCCAGTTCCACCGCCAGCTGCACTTCTCCTGTCAGTTCCTCATCCTGTGCCTCCGTCACCGGGATCGGCATAAGGTACTGTTCCCGTCCGGAAAATTCTTCCTCTCCGAACTTCCGGTAAACAAAATTTTCCAGTCCATATCCAAACAACTCTCTGCTGTCACTCCATTTATAGGTCTTATGATTCGGCCACCCACAGGCCAGAAGTGCCACAATCATACATTTTCCATCCCGTTCCAGTGCTCCCACATAGCAGTACCCCGCCTTGTTCGTAAATCCGGTCTTGCCGGTAAAAGCTCCGTCCATCATCTGCAAAAAGGCATTGTGGTTGTGGCACTGAAAGGAGCGTCCGTTTTCCGTGAAACAATACTCCTGTGTCCGGGTGATCTCCCGGAACAGGTCTCTCTGGGAAGACTCTCTGATACAGTACCGTAAAATACAGGCCAGATCCTTTGCTGTGGTATGGTGCTCCTTTTCCAGAATACTCCCGTCAGGTAATGTCAATGTCTCTGTGGCATCCAACCCGTTGGGAGTGATAAACCAGGTATCCTCGCAGCCGATCTCCACCGCCTTTTCATTCATCGCCTGTGCAAATCTATGTAATGCTGCCTTACTCTCTTCTGTAGTATGCTCCGAAGCCTCTTTCGTCTCACCCAGAAGCTTTCCGCCGATATCTTCCGCCAGTGCCGCAGCAGCATCATTATGGCTTTCCAGCATCAGGGAAAACAGCAGTTCTCTTACCGTATAATGCTCCCCCTTTTTCACATAGAGCTTTACCTTGGGCATAGTGGCTGCATAGGCGGAAATACTGACCTCTTCCTCCACCTTTGCATTTTCCAGCACCAGAATGCAGGTCATGATCTTGGTGGTGCTGGCCATTGCCATGGGAGTCTCTTCATTTTTTCCATATAGTCCCCGCCCGGAGTCGGCATCCAGAAGCACCGCCGCCTGTGCATACAGGTGTAAATCCTCCTGCAGCTGCCCGGCTTCCTTTTCCGCTGTTTCATTAAAAAGGTGCGTAGCCTGTTCCCGGATTCCCTCGCTGACATACCCCTGCCGACAGAATCCGCCTATACTTTCCAGACACAGAATTCCGGCGAAAAGGGCACAAAAAAAGCCTCGCATAATCATCACTCCCAAAAGAGTCCCTTATTACTATGATTATTATGAGGCTGATTCTTTGTCCTATTCTATTATATGTTTAATGTGAGCTGTACTTCCTGCTCCGCCTGCTGTTTGAATTCCTCCACCTGCACCGGGTTCAGTTCCGGCAGTTCCTCCAGGCTCTTCACACCAAAGCAGCGAAGGAACTGTTCCGTTGTGCCGAACAGCAGAGGTCTTCCGGGAGCATCCAGCCGCCCTAACTCCGTGATCAGATCGTATTCCAACAGCTTATTGATGGCATGATCGCAGCTGACCCCTCTGACTCTCTCGATCTCCAGTCTTGTTACCGGCTGCTTATAGGCAATGATGGACAGGGTCTCCAGAACCGTATCCGTCAATGTCATCTTTCGGGGAGTCTTGGCGATCTTGATCAGGTATTCATACATATCCGACTTGGTACACAGCTGTACCGAATTGTCAAACTGTGTCAGTCCGATGCCACGGTTCTCTTCCTCATACCTCGCCGCCATATCTTTTAAAATGGATTTTGTGGTCTTCACATCCTCTTCGATCACTTCCGCAAGTCTGCTGATCTCCACGGAATCCCCCATGGTAAAAAGGATGGCTTCTATTACTGCTTCTGCTTTACTGCGTTCCATGTTCCGACCTCACTGTATCTTAAACGTTAGATGTAATCATAATATCATCGAATATATTTTCCTGACTGATGTTAATCTTGCCGGTCTTCATCAGCTCCAGAATGATCAGGAAAGTAACGATGACCTCCATTTTGCTGTTCTGCTTCTCCAGAAGCTTTCGGAAACTGAAGGTCTTATGTTCTCTGGCATAAGCTTCCACATACAGCATCTTGATGTCCATATCCACCTCGTCCTTTTCGATATTGCCATACTGGCTGCGGACAGGGTCGATCTTGTCCTCCTGTTTCTTCACAATAGATTTGAATATTTCATGAAGCTTGTTCAAGTTCATATCGCCGATCAGCTCTTCGTAATCGATGGGCTGTCTGTAGGCTTCCACTTCCTTCGGAAGTCTCTGTTCTCTGTACATATTTCTGGCAGCATCCACCTGCCGGTCTCTGAGTTCGAAGGACATATATTTGTACATCTTGTATTCCAACAGCTTCTGTACCAGCTCCGCTCTGGGATCCTCTTCCTCGCCGTCCTCGTTCACTTCCTTGGGCAGCAGCATTTTGCACTTGATATCGATCAGTGTTGCCGCCATTACCAGGAATTCACTCATGACGTTCATATCTTCCCGTTGCATCTGCCTGATGTAATCCAGATACTGGGCCGTGATCTCCACAATAGGAATATCATAGATGTCTATTTTGTTTTTCTCGATCAAATGAAGCAACAGATCCAGAGGACCTTCAAATGCTTCCAGTTTTACAGATATTGCCATGTAATAAAACTCCTATTTCCCCTCATCCGGCATAAGCTCCACTTCTAAGATCTCGCCCGGATTGAACAGCCGGATCGGGATCGTGTGCATTCCCAGTCCTCTGCTTAAGAGCATTCTGCTCTTCCCTATGGTAAACTCTCCGCCATCGTATTTTGGAAAAAGTCTCACATTGGGAGACACCACGCCTTTTCCCCAGATGGGGACTCTCACCATACCGCCGTGGACATGGCCGGCCAGCACCAGATCTGCTCCCCAGTCCGCGTATTTCGGAAAATAATCCGGATTGTGGGCGATCAGGATCGTATACTTTTCTGCGGAAGGTTGTCCCAACAGACTTTTCAGATA
>ENA-OROE01001711-OROE01001711.1-human-gut-metagenome-genome-assembly--contig:-NODE-1711-length-12968-cov-3.883064_pt1 | contig 12968 bp, 10 predicted proteins | sample MGYA00242126_ERZ509044 | MGnify/ENA primary metagenome ERZ509044 (study PRJEB26280, sample SAMEA2338716) | human gut metagenome | biome: human gut; feature: human-associated habitat; material: faeces... | reverse complement strand
GGGCTTCACCGAAGAAAAGGCACAGGAGCGTTTCGGCTTCCTGATGAATGCCTTCAAATATGGTGCGCCTCCTCACGGTGGTCTGGCTTACGGTCTGGACCGTTGGGTCTCTTTGTTTGCCGGCCTCGATTCTATCCGTGACTGTATCGCGTTCCCGAAAAACAACTCCGGTCGCGATGTCATGCTGGATGCGCCCGGACAACTGGATGATTCGCAGTTGGAAGAATTATGCCTGAAAGTAGATATTAAGGAGTAATATACCGATAGGTCGATTTGCCGGTATGCTGGTGAATGGTTCACTGGCCTATTGGCAAATTGATTTATTTATAAATTATTGATTATGTTAAGGGTTAAGGATATACTGAAAGAAATCGAACAATACGCTCCGTTGCCATTGCAGGAGAGCTTTGACAATGCAGGTGTGCAGGTAGGCGATGTGAATCAGCCGGCTACCGGTGCGCTTCTTTGCCTCGACGTCACCGAAGAGGTGGTGGACGAGGCGATAGAGATGGGGTGTAATCTGATTGTCTCTCATCATCCTTTGGCCTTTAAAGCCTTCAAATCCCTGACCGGTTCGACCTATATCGAGCGGTGCATGATGAAGGCCTGCAAGTATGACTTGGTGATCTATGCCGCCCATACCAATCTCGATAATGCGGCGGGAGGCGTGAACTTCCGTCTGGCGGAACTGATCGGGCTGGAAAATGTCCGTGTCCTGAGCCCCCAGAAAGGAGCTTTGCTGAAGCTGGTCACTTTCGTGCCGGAGGCCTATGCCGATTTGGTGAGGACGACCTTGTTCAATGCGGGAGCCGGAGCGATAGGCGACTATGATTCTTGTAGCTTCAGCCTGCCGGGGAGCGGGACTTTCCGTGCCGGCGAAGGGACGAACCCGTTCTGTGGCGAAATAGGCGAGTTGCATGTGGAGTCGGAAATCCGTATCGAAACGATATTGCCCGCTTTCCGTAAGTCGACGGTGACGCGTGCGTTGCTTTCCGTCCATCCTTATGAAGAACCGGTATTCGATTTCTATCCTTTGGATAATGCCTGGAACCAGGTCGGTTCGGGGGTAGTGGGAGAGTTGCCCGAAGAAGAGAGTGAATTGGGCTTCCTGCAACGGATCAAGGAACTGTTCCAGGTGGGGTGCGTGAAGCATTCCGCCCTGACCGGCAAGCCGATACGCGAAGTCGCTTTATGCGGGGGGAGCGGCGCTTTCCTGATCAAAGACGCAATCAGTTACGGTGCGGACGTTTTCATTACGGGGGAGGCTAAATATAATGACTTTTACGATGTGGAAGACCGGATTCTGCTGGCGGTTATTGGTCATTATGAAAGTGAAGTCTGTACAAAAGATATCTTTTATAACATAATATCGAAAAAATTCCCTACCTTTGCGGTACATTTTTCGAATGTTAATTCAAACCCGGTAAAATATTTATAGAATGGCTACAGATAAACAATCAGCTGAAAAAGAGATTACAGTTGAAGAAAAGCTTTCTACGCTGTATCAGCTTCAGACGATGATGACTGAAATTGATAAGATCAAGACACTTCGCGGCGAACTTCCCTTGGAAGTACAGGACCTGGAAGATGAGATCGCTGGTCTGGAAACACGTCTTCAGAACTATCAGTCAGAAATTAAAGATTTTGAGAATGCTGTTGTAGAACAGAAACATAAGATTACGGAGTCAACCGGTCTGATTGAAAAATATAAAGCGCAGTTGGATAACGTGCGTAACAACCGTGAGTTCGACAACTTGTCAAAAGAAATAGAATTCCAGGGACTTGAAATCGAGTTCTCTGAAAAGAAGATTCGTGAATTCGGTGAAGCGATCAACCGTAAGAAAGAAGAGATCGCCGAACTGTCCGAAAGACTGGAAGGCCGTAAGGCTGATTTGGTTCAAAAGCAGGGCGAACTGGAACAGATCATTTCCGAAACCAAGCAGGACGAAGAGAAACTGCGCGAAAAAGCAAAGAAACTGGAGGCGAATATCGAACCGCGCCTCTTGACTGCTTTCAAACGTATCCGCAAGGGGGCACGTAACGGCTTGGCTGTCGTATATGTACAGCGTGGTGCCTGCGGTGGTTGTTTCAACAAGATTCCGCCCCAGAAACAGTTGGATATCAAGTTGCGTAAGAAAGTGATCGTTTGCGAATACTGTGGTCGTATCATGATCGACCCTGAATTGGCAGGCATAGAAGAATAATCGGATGCGCGACGTTGTCCGTGCATATATAGAGAAATATCGGTTGCTTACGGAAAACCGTCCGGTTCTGGTCGGTGTAAGTGGCGGAGCAGATTCAATAGCCCTACTCACCATTTGGTGGAGTCGGGCTATTCCTGTATTGCGGCGCATTGTAATTTTCATTTGCGGGGAGACGAATCCCTGCGTGACGAACAGTTTGTAAGGGAGTATGCCCGAAAACTGGATGTCCCTTTCCTGATGACGGACTTCGATACCCGGAAATATGCAGCCGACCGGCATCTCTCCATTGAAATGGCTGCCCGCGAGTTGCGCTATGGCTGGTTCGAAGAGCAACGGGCTGCAACCGGGGCGCAGGCTGTCGCTGTGGCTCATCATCGTGACGACAGTGTGGAAACGCTTTTGATGAATCTGGTACGTGGGACCGGCATCAGGGGAATGAGCGGGATTCGTCCGAGGAACGGTTTCGTGGTGCGCCCTTTGCTTGCCGTGAGCCGTGAGGATATCTTGGAGTGGCTTGCCGGACGCGGTTTGACGTATGTGACCGACAGTACCAACCTTTCCGATGCTTATACGCGCAATTTTATCCGCCTGCGTGTCCTTCCGCTTCTGAAGGAAATCAATCCTTCCGTGAAGGATGCGATCGCCCGTACGTCCGAACATCTGTCGGCAGCCGAAGCCGTTTATCTGCATGTGGTGGAAGAGGCGAGGAATGCCGTGGTCGAGCAAGGGGACCGCCTTTCGATTGCCGCCTTGATGCGTTACCCGTCGCCCGATGCTATTTTATACGAGTTACTCAAAACCTATGGCTTTACTCGTCCGGTGGCGGAGGATGTTTATTTGTCCCTGACGAAAGAATCGGGCAAAACCTTTTTCTCTTCTACGCACCGGTTGATAAAAGATCGGGACTATTTATTGTTATCTCCCCTTGTAAAAGAAGAGGTCCGTGAATATACACTGACCGGTGGCGAGAAAGTTTGGTCCGGTCCTGTCGAACTTTCTTTCGAGAAGATTGTTATTAAGGAAGATTTCCATATCCGGAAAGATAAAAATATCGCTTATTTCGATTACGACAAACTGGCTTTTCCGCTTACCCTGCGTACATGGAAAGAAGGAGATTGGTTTATTCCTTTTGGCATGAAAGGGCGGAAGAAATTAAGCGATTATTTCTCGGATCATAAATTCAGCCGTTTAGATAAGGAACGGACGTGGCTTTTATGCAGCGGAGGCGCTGTTATCTGGATTGTAGGAGAACGTTCCGATAATCGTTTTTGCCTGGACAAAACAACTAAAAGTGTGTTAGTTGTGAATTTTTTTCCGACAAAAAGCGAGAGTAACTGAAAATATTATTACATTTGCAAAGATTTACTCCGCAGATGTGTTACTAATGATTCAAATTAGCTCAACAATCCGGTTTTCACATGAAATTATTAATTATCAAATTATAAAAGATACAATGATTGCGTTGTACGCGTGCCGTGTCCGGTCGTGTAAGTACGTCGTTTTTATTATTCACTTCGCATTATGCAAAAATATAACATTCTAGAACTAAATGAAAAACTCCTTCCTGAGTTGCAAAGTATAGCGGAAGAGTTAGGTATTAAAAAAGTAAGTTCCCTTAAGAAAGAGGAACTTGTATACAGAATTCTTGACGAACAGGCCATTTCATACGCCGGCATCCAGGCTGAAAAGGAGAAAGAAAAGGAAGCAAAGAAAGCAGAAAGGCAGACTAAGGCTAAGAAAACAAAAGCTGCGGCTCCGAAAGGCGCAAAAGCTGATGCCAAAACGAAAGTCGCTGCTCCCGCCACACCCGTTGAAGTTTCGGTAGAAGAGGTCGCTCCGGAAGCTCCGGAACAGCCCGAACGTAAAAGACGGACTCGTATTGACAAGAAAGAAAAAGTGGCCGCGGCTGTTGTTCCTGTCCAGAAAAACGAAGAGGCAGCCGTTTCCAAAAGTCCGGTTTCAGCCAATGCTCCTGTATCCGAAACTCTTGTCCAGGTAGCTGATGCTACGGCCGACGTCCCTGCCGAAACGGTAAAACCGGCAGCAAAGAAAGTGGTTAAGAAGACTGACAAGCCTGTAGAGAAACCGTTGCTTCCTCCTGTTGTCGTGGAATCGGATAACGGAGAGCTTCCGGCCGAAATCGCTCCTGAAGTAACGGAAGAACCGGCTGTCGTGGAAACTCCTGCCGCTTCGACTCCGTCAGACGAACCTAAACGTGTGGTATTCCGCCATCCGGACACCAAATCAGTTCTCGATCAACTTTTCCCATTCTCTTCCACACCTGCAAAACCGGAACCGAAAGCGCGTGAAGAACAACCTGCAGCCGCCCAGCAGCAGAACAATCCTCGCCAGAATAACAACAGACAGAACAACCAGAATAATCATAACAACCAGCGCAACAACAATAATAACAATGCTGTGCAGGAAAAACAGTATGAGTTTGACGGTATACTGACAGGTGTCGGTGTGCTGGAAATGATGCCTGACGGATATGGTTTCTTGCGTTCTTCCGATTATAACTACCTGACTTCCCCGGATGATATTTACGTATCGCAGTCGCAGATCAAGCTGTTCGGCCTGAAGACCGGCGACGTGGTGGAGGGGGCTATCCGTCCTCCGAAGGAAGGTGAAAAATATTTCCCGCTTGTCAAAGTGGACAAGATCAACGGCCGTACGCCTGAAGAAGTCCGTGACCGTGTTCCTTTCGATCATCTGACTCCGCTTTTCCCGGACGAAAAATTCATGTTGACGGCCCGCAAGTCTTCGAAAGTATATGATAATATCGCCGTACGTGTAGTAGATCTGTTCTCGCCGATCGGCAAGGGACAGCGTGGTCTGATCGTGGCACAGCCGAAGACCGGTAAGACGATGCTGTTGAAGGATATCGCCAATGCGATCGCAGCCAACCATCCTGAAGTGTATATGATTATCCTGCTGATCGACGAACGTCCTGAAGAGGTGACCGATATGGCCCGTAGCGTAGATGCCGAAGTGATTGCTTCTACTTTCGACGAACCGGCTGAACGCCATGTGAAAATTGCCGAAATCGTATTGAATAAGGCTAAACGTATGGTGGAATGTGGACATGATGTCGTGATCCTGTTAGACTCTATCACACGTCTGGCTCGTGCTTACAATACGGTTCAGCCGGCTTCCGGTAAAGTGCTCTCCGGTGGTGTGGATGCGAACGCATTGCAGAAACCGAAACGTTTCTTCGGGGCTGCCCGTAACATCGAAAACGGCGGCAGCCTGACGATCCTGGCAACGGCATTGACTGAAACCGGTTCGAAGATGGACGATGTGATCTTTGAAGAATTCAAAGGTACGGGTAATATGGAGTTGCAGTTGGATCGCAAGCTGGCAAACAAACGTGTTTATCCGGCTGTCGATATCACAGCGTCCAGCACGCGCCGCGACGACCTGTTGCAGGATGAAAACACCGTGAACCGTATGTGGATCCTGCGTAAGTACCTGGCCGATATGAACTCTATGGAGGCTATGGAATTTGTCAAGAAGCGCATGGAACAGACATTCGATAATATGGAGTTCCTGGCTTCGATGAACGGATAAGTTAGGGGATTCTCGATATTGATAAAAACGCAGATCGGGCCCGGCCTGGTCTGCGTTTTTTATATTGGATTCGAATCTCTGTTTTCTATATTTTGCAACGCTATGCACTTATAATCGTCGACCGGCATTTGTATAAATGCCGGTCGACATATTTATAAACGTTAGCCTATGCTTCCTTCCTCAGTCTTCCTCTGCGGCGTTGGTTGTTGCCGCTGCCGGAGCGGTTGTCGCTTTTCCCTTTTCCGCCGTCTTTGCGGGGGCGTCCTCTGCCACGACGCATGTTGGAGTATTTTTCGGGCTCGTATAAAGGTGTTTCGCCGAATTTGGGATCGACCGGTATTTTATAGATTTCCTTATCCAGGAATTCTTCGATGCGTTTGAATTGGAATTGTTCTTCGGTTGAAATGAAAGTGATGGCCAGCCCTTCGCCGTTTGTTCCGCGGGCGGTACGGCCGATGCGGTGCACATAGTCTTCCGGGTCGTGGGGAATGTCGAAATTGATAACCAGCTTGATGTCGTTGATATCGATACCGCGCGAGACGACGTCAGTGGCGACGAGGATGTCTATACGTCCGTTCTTGAACTCTTTCATCACCTCTTCACGCTGTGACTGCTCAAGGTCAGAATGCATGGCTGCGACGTTGAACTTCATCCGTTTGAGAGTGGATGCCAGCTCTTTTACTTTCATTTTCGAGGACGAAAAAATGATGACACGCTGCGGACGGCTCTTTGAGAACAAGTCTTCCAATATGCGCAGTTTCTGCATGTCATAGCAGACATAGGCCGTTTGCATGATTGTTTCGGGTGGACGGGAGATGGCTATCTTGACTTCTTCCGGGTTTTTCAGGATCGTTTGGGCCAGTGTCCGGATCTTGGGAGGCATTGTGGCGGAGAACATGATGGTCTGGCAGGTTGCCGGCAGTAGTTTATAGACCTGCATGATATCGTCATAAAATCCCATATCGAGCATCCGGTCCGCTTCATCCAGGACGAAGAAGGATACTTGCGACAGATCGACAGTGCCCAGTTTGATATGCGACAACAGACGTCCGGGGGTAGCGATCACGATATCGGCCCCCATTTCCATCCCTCGCTTTTGCTGTTCCCAGGCAATACCGTCCGTGCCTCCGTAGACGGCAACGGCGGAAACCGGGACAAAATAGGTGAAACCTTCGATCTGCTGGTCGATCTGTTGGGCCAATTCGCGTGTGGGAGCCATGATGATGGCATTGATGGCATTGGCCGGATGTAATCCTTTGCTGAGTTCATTGATCACCGGCAACACATAAGCCGCAGTCTTTCCTGTCCCTGTCTGTGCACAGGCAATAATGTCTTTCCCTTCTAAAATGACCGGAATCGTCAGTTCCTGTACTGGAGTTGTCTCCAGAAAATTCATTGCGTCAAGGCCGTCCAATACGGCCTCTTCTAAGTCCAATTCGTCAAATCTCATCTTTCATCATTAAATTCCCGGTAAAGGTAGATAATATTTGGCAATATTTGTTATATAGAACGCAGCTCTTCTTTCAAAAGAGTTATTTTTTCAAGGGAAGATTGATTTTTGTGATATTTTCCGGGGAAGATTGTGATAAAAATAAATATCTTTATACCCAAATTAGCGTTTTAAAGCATTTTGTTTATATGGGCGGCATTTATGGCGGGAAGGACATCCGGCCAATCTCACAAAAGCAAGATTCATTACATGGATTGATCAATACGATTTTGGATAAACTACCGTTAGGCGTTTTTGTAAAAGATGCAGAAGATGGTTTCAGGTATCTGTATTGGAACCGTTTCATGGAAGAAATAACCGGTATCGGTACGGAAGAAGTTGAGGGACACAATGATTTCGAACTGAGTTTTGATGCGATCATGCCCGCAGAAGAGCGTTTAGGGCTGGATCGTGATGTCATGGAGACGGGTAGGACTATTGAATTTAGCGGGAAGATTTCTGATGCGTATGGCATCCCGAAGGATATCGAAGTCACGAAATTCCCGATTGCCTTGAGCAATGGCAAACCCCTTTTGCTGGCTTTGTGGCGTGACGTCACGGTCCGCAACAAGATGGAGAATACCTTGAGACGTTCGCAGGTACTTACTAAGATGGCCCTGCATTCCAATGATATCCGCCTCTGTTCCATATTCGTGAATCCTGACAGCAAACGGAATTATGATGATTCGGTTGTCCAGGTAAATAACTGGTTGCCGGGTAAAGAAGACGAGCTGGTCGATATTTCATGGCCTCGTTTTGCCGCGCGGGTTCATCCTGACGACAGGGAGAGACACGATGAGGCTTTTCGGAAATTATGTTCGGGAGAGATATCGGAAATGAAAATCGAGTTGCGTGTGAAATACCCGGGAATGGATCATTATCACTGGCGTGAATCGTCGGCAACCGTCTACGAACGGGATGAACGGGGAAGGGTGCTTGTGATCCTGGGATGTACGATCAACATACAGGAACGCAAAGGGCAGGAGCTGAATCTGGAAGAAGCCAAGCACAAGGCGGAGCTTGCCGATAAGATGAAGTCCAAGTATCTGGCGGATATGAGCCATGAGATCCGCACCCCGCTGAATGCGATCACCGGTTTTTCCGAATTGATGGCTTTTGCCGATTCGGATGAGGAGCGTAGGGAATATTATGAGATCATCAAGACCAATAACCTGCTGCTGATGCAACTGATAAACGATATTCTCGACCTGTCCAAGATCGAAGCCGACGCTATCAGGATCAGTTATGAACCGGTCGATATAAACGGGCTGATGGATACGATATTCGCCTCTATCAAACTTCGTATGCCCGAAGGAGTGCAGTTGTTCTTGGAAAAAGGTAGCTGCACGTGCTGTTTCGGAGCCGATAGTATCCGTCTGTTGCAATTGATCAATAATCTGGCGAATAATGCGATTAAGAATACCAAGCAGGGAAGTATCACGCTGGGATATACCTGCCTGCCGGATAAATGTCTGAAATTTTATGTGAAGGATACGGGAACCGGCATTGCAAAAGATAAACTGGAGAGCCTTTTCACACGCTTCGTTAAGGTGAACGATTATGTGGAAGGTATCGGTTTGGGGCTTGCCATCTGCCAAGGGCTGGTTACGAAAATGGGTGGTTCCATGCACGTGGAATCCGAATTAGGGGTCGGTTCGACTTTCTCCTTCGTGCTGCCGTCGCATGAGGGATAAAGTGATGCATTATTTATAATATTTCTTGTATATCTTGTCGAATGTACCGTTCTTGCGTATCTGTTCCAGCCAGCTGTTCAGGCTGTCGAGCAGGATAGGGGAATCTTTGCGGACTGCCCAGGATTGGAGTTGCGTGAAACTTATGTCTGTTTTGATATCTATTTCCGGGAGTTGCTTTTGGGAAAGGACAGCCGTCTGCTGGTCGCAAACGGCATAATCGATATCTCCTTTGGCAACCATGATGGCAAGCTGTTCCCCGGAGTATAATTCGTCTTCTATCACGTAGATCGTATCGCCGATCTCATGTCCTAAGTTTTGTAGCCTGAGCTGGGCGGGAGAATCTTTGGGGATATATAGGGTCTTACCGGCCAGATCGAGTTGGTTGCGGATGGGCTTGAGCCCGTTATTGGCCGCTTCCGTCCGTTGTATCAGGACTTGTTTGTCGAGGACGATCGGTTCGGTGAACAGATATTTCTCTTTGATCTCGCTGGTGATCGGGATATTGCGGGCAACGGCATCGCAATTGTTCTCTTCAAGCATATCGAAGCTTTCGGCCAGGCTCATCTCCAAAAATATCTGTATTTCCAGACCTGATAATTGGGCGATAGCCTGGCTCAGTTCATATTGGAAACCTTCTATCGTGTCACCTGCCACATAATACCCCGATTGATTGTATTCGGTCACCAGCCGCAGGATTCCTTCTTCTTTGATCTCCGGATAATCGCGTGGGAAGACTTCAGCCTTCGGCATGGTTTTCAGGCGCCATAACATGATCATGGTTGCTACGGCGATTATCAGCAGCCCGGTGTAGACTCCTATCAGTTTCCTCGATTTCATAAGATCAGTTGTTGAATGTGACAGCCACGCCCATTTTCAGGACGAACGGATCCAGCGGATAGTGCGCCAGCGAGAAATAGTTCGGATTGACGAACTTGGAACCCAGGTTATAACCCATCACAAAGAAACGAGCCTGTTTCAGGTGGAAGTTGACGTAGGCATTGACAAGCGGGAAATTGCCGACTTTCACTTCGTCCTGTACCTGGAACTGCTGTGTGGCCGGTTCGTAATACGGGGCGTAGTAAGAAGTGTTATAATACATATTGGCTCCCAATTGCACCATCAGCACCTTTGCTACCTTGAATTTCAGATACATATTGGTATACAGGCTGATTTGAGGCAAAGGCAGTACGCTTTTGTCGCTGCTCAGCTGGTAGGCCACTTCGTTTTCCCATCCGAAAGCGCGGTACATGACATCTTGTTTGATGCGGGCGTTTATCACTTGCAGATTCCCGCTTTTCTGTTCCGGCATTCCTTGTTTGTTGAAGAATACATAGTTCTGTATGCTTTCGACCCCGGCAGACAACTGTGTCCGTGTGGACTCCAGTTTGATCTTGACTCCGGCATAGATTTGCTGGATCATGTTCATATCCCGGTTATCCCACCAGAAATAGCGGGAATGGAAGTGACGCATATAGAAGGAAGGAGTGACATTCTTGATGTATCCTTCCGCACTGATCGTCGCATCTTTTTTTAATAGCTTGAATTTGGTTTGCAGGTTTCCCGTGGCCCGAAATTCCCCGATATCGTCGCCTACGACACAAAGTTCTCCACGGGCATTGTAAGTCAGAATGTTTCCCCGGCGTTTGGAGATTTCGGCTCCGATATATGTCGAGAATTCATCATACACTTGTGTAATCGGAAATTCGATGGTGGAAGGAGAGGCGTTTAACCCGCTTCCATATTCGGGGTCGTAAGACAATCCCGGTATCTGGGCCGGCAACTGGAATTTGCGCTTGTCGAAAGTGGCAAAGGCAGTGATGCCGAACTTGGCCCAGTCTTGAAAACCTTCGCGGAGGGAAAGACCGAACGTATTGCGCAGATTCCAGTAGGAAGTGCGGTCGTCGACACCCGTGCCGTTTTCCAAACCGAATACACGCGGGTATCCATCCGGGGTCAGATAACATTCATTCAGGTTCTCGCCCGCTTCCGATCGGAAACGGCGGCGGTTGTCCTGATATTCCAGTGTATGAATGATACTGGATACGGGAATAAATACTTTCACGGGATTTCCCAGCGTATCCACTTCCCCTTCCAGTTCGCGCTCGAATCCGAGGTTATAATGGTGGCTGAGGAAATACTGTTTGCCACGTACCCGGTTCCATGCCTTGACCGGATAGCGTGTATTGAATGCCTTGGGGTCGTCCTGGTTTCTCTCGCCGGCAAAATATTGGTCCGGGTTAGTGATGACCGAGTCGTTGGCCAAGCCTCCGTTTTCGTAATTGATGAAGTTGAAGTTGCTCAAGTAAGCGTGCGCTTCGTAGCGATCCGACTTGTAACTGCCGAAAAGGCGGTAGCTTAACAGCTTATTACCGTTATTCTTGTAATATCCGCGGCTGTAGATATAGTCCAGGTCGCCACCTACGTTGATCTTCGGACCGAAGTTCATGGTCAGCGTGCCTTTCAGCCGTTCGTTTTTGCTTTCACTTCCCCCCATAGTCGTGTACATCACGTTTGTATAAGGGATTTTCGTGTTGTAGTACTGTGCGTTCTGAGGGTCCGTGATATAATAATCGTAAGCGTCGGCAAACAGGAAATCCCGTGGTTCCTTACGTTCGGAAAAGATGCGGGTTTGTGCCGGTGACCCTGTATTGGCCAGGTAGCCGACTGCCAGCGATTCGGATTCTACCAGCGTGCTGTTGGCGAAATTCAATTTATGCGTGTCCAACGGGGCAATATAAGGATCGCCCAACAGAGGGGTTAGCCGATAGGCCGTGATACGTCTGTTGCTTATTGCTGCGCTGTCTGGAATCAGCAGGCTGTCAGGGACTTCCTGATTGGCTTTGGATAGGTTTCCGAGTGAGAATCCTTTCCGGTCTCCACCTGGTCGGCGTTGTGCATGCAGGGCCGAAGCGGATATTATCAAGAGTAATAATATGTATAGGCTATGCTTCATGAGGGGCAAAGATAGTGATAATGTACCAATATGAACAATGTGCCAATATGCCAATTAATATTAGTTATATTTTTATTGGCATATTGGCACATTTAGCTAAGCGCCTTAATGGCACGTTTGCACATTGGTTATAATCTCCATGCCTTTCTTGATAGCCGCCTCGTTCATCGGGATGAGCTTGTGGTGGCGTTCGGGCAGGGATTTCTTCAAGCCTAACAAAACGTTTTCCAGTTTCACCATCGGAACGATTTTCAGCAGTCCGCCGAGGATCAGCATATTGAATGCTTTCTCGTTTTTCATCTCGGTAGCCGCGTCCATCGCATCCACACGATATACACTGACATCGGTCCGTTTCACCGGTGTATGGATTCCGTATCCGTCATAAATAATGATACCGCCTTTTTTCACCTTGTTTTCGAACTTCTCCATCGAAGGTTGGTTCAGGATGATGGCAATGTCATATTCGTTCAATACGGGAGAGCTAATGCGGTCGTCGCTCAGGATGACGGTTACGTTGGCTGTACCGCCTCGTTGTTCTGGGCCGTAAGAAGGCATCCAACTGACTTCCTTTCCTTCCATCAGGCCGGAATAAGCCAGGATCTTACCCATTGACAAAACCCCTTGTCCACCGAAACCTGCTATTATAATTTCTTGCTTCATTGCTTCAAAAATTAATAATTACTTATTATTCCTTATTCTTGAGATCTCCTAACGGATAGAACGGGAACATATTCTCTTCCATCCATTTGTTAGCTTTCTCAGGTGTCATTTTCCAACCGGACGAGCAGGTGGAAACGAATTCGACAATCGAAGTGCCTTTGCCGGCCATCGAGTTTTCGAATGCCTTGCGAAGCATCTTTTTAGCCTTGCGGACGGCTGCCGCGGTCTGTACGCTCTGGCGGGTGACCAGGCAGGTCCCTTCCAGTTGTGCAAGCAGGTCGCCGATCTTCAAAGGATAACCGTTTAGGGCGATATTACGGCCATACGGACAGGTTGCAGTCGGCATTCCTTCCAGTGTGGTAGGAGCCATCTGACCGCCTGTCATACCATAGATGGCA
>ENA-OROE01001702-OROE01001702.1-human-gut-metagenome-genome-assembly--contig:-NODE-1702-length-13055-cov-6.524154_pt1 | contig 13055 bp, 10 predicted proteins | sample MGYA00242126_ERZ509044 | MGnify/ENA primary metagenome ERZ509044 (study PRJEB26280, sample SAMEA2338716) | human gut metagenome | biome: human gut; feature: human-associated habitat; material: faeces... | reverse complement strand
CCCCTTACATACTTAAGTATAAAAGAAAAGGACATACACTTTACCGTGTATATCCTTTTCTTTCGTACATTTTCTAATTATTATTGTCTTTGGTCTTTTTGGCATTTTGTACATCAAGAGCATTCTGTGCCTCTGTTGCTGCCTCTGTCCCGTTATATTTTTCGATGATCTTCTGATAATACGTATTCGCCTTATCCTGCTTACCCTGTTTTTCATAGGACTGTGCAAGAAGAAGCATAGCCGCACCATCCTGATATCCTTCGTCCATCTGTACGACTTGCTCCAGATTCGTCACTGCCGTATCATAATTTGCCACCTGATAATTCTTCTGTGATGTTACATACAGACTCTCACAGACTCTTGGATATATCTTTCCTGTCAGTGTATCATACTCTTCTTTTCCAGATGCTCCAAGTGTCTCTGAATTAATCTTCAGAAGTTCCTCTGCCAGTGCCGAATTACTCATATCTCCGGTTGAATAATGAGATATAACGGTCATCAGTGATTCATAGCTTGTCTTTGTGATCTCTGCTGTCTGCTGCTGATTCTCTGCTTCTTTACTGCTGCTCCGGTAATTATCCAGCTCTTTTTTCAGTGCACTGATCTGTGATTTCTGAGTTGCGATCTGATCACTGAACTTAACGGTCTGCTTATTCAGCTTACTCTGTCTTGATGCAGACACAGCCGGCATGATTAAGAATCCCATAACTGCCACACCTACAATAACACCGATTGCAATATTAACCATTGTATGCAGGCCGACATTATCTTTTAATCCTGAAGCAACCGGTTGAATGATCGTCTCATTTCCGATATTATAAGTAACTGTCTGTCTGCCCTTTTTCTTCTTTCCGGTATCTTTATCGTCTATCAGGCGGATGTTTCTTGACTTCCGTACCTGATTCAACTCATGCATGTAACGCATCGTGATATCGTCGGTCTTATCCAGTTTGTGAGCGATCCGGATATTCTTTCTCGCTTCTGCATACTGTTCTTCCATAATGTAAAGGAGCGCCAGAAGCTGGTATGCTTTCACATACGTCGGATGCATCTCGATTGCTTTCTTAAGCTGCATAACTGCCAGATCTTCACATCTCTGATAACAGTAATCCAAAGCCTGATTATATCTTTTTATAGCCTGATTAATTCTGTCCAGATCATCTCTTTTTTCTTTTACTTTCTGGATATAATAATTCGCAATATTCTCCTTAGGCTGAAGATTCTTGCTTAAGACCCATTCTGCCAGCGCTTCTACCACATCGCCTCGTCCATAATAAACAAGTCCCAGAAGATTTCTTGACGCAATATTATCTCTGTTATATTGTAAACTCTTCTTAAGCGATGTAATGGCACCGGTCAGATCCCGGATATTCGCTTTGTTAAGTCCGTCATTATACCAGTAATTCGACTGATACGCCAGTTTTGTTGTGTAATCCATATACTTCCCTCTATATTCTCTCTACCGCAGTTTACTGTGGATCATCCTGCTTTGTCTGTTCGATTACTTCTCTTAAAAGATCTGTCATGTCTGTCAGATCATCCTGGTAAATCGCATCTCCCAGTTCCTCTACTTCCAGACTTGGCTGGAACTTCTGGATTTCCTCATCAAAATCTAACATATCTATTCTCCAATCTTTATATTATTCCAAAACTTTCCTTATATCTGCTACAAGATAAAGTGAACCTGTACAGAATACCATCGGCTCATTCTTTAATGCAAGAACCGCCTCTTTCGCACTATCATACACTTCCACTTCAATATCTGTATGTCTTTTAAATGCCGCACTTATGTATTCCTTATCCAAGTGCCTTATGCCGCCTGTCACAGTAATCGCTATTCGTGCAAATACCTTACAGCCACACAGTATGCTTATCATCTGTTCAAAATTCTTATCACTTACAACTGAGAATAATAATGCCGCTTTATCAGTGCTGTCAGCATACATTCCGTTAACCGAATTAACAAAACTCTGTATTCCCTGAGGATTGTGTGCACCGTCAACATATATGTTATCCGTAAGCTTCTCCATTCTGCCCTGCCATATGTGGCTCCCTGCCGAATCTACTATGGCACTGTCTTTAATATCAATATGATACAAATGCTTTAAAAGCCTGCATACTGTAATTGCTATTGACACATTTTCCACCTGATATATTGCAGGAGTAGCCAATCTTAAGCAATTATTAATATAATACTCATTATGCAGTGAAAAATCAATACAGCCATTAAAGTTTTTAATTATTTGATATTGCTGTGGTGATACTCCGTAACAATAGCTGTTCTTGCTGTGTGCAATATCCTCTATCACACCAGAAGCCTCATTGTCATCTGCATATACAACAGGCACGCCCTGCTTTATTATTCCTGCTTTCTGCTCTGCTATTTTCTTAATCGTATCTCCCAGTATTGCTGTATGTTCAAGGCTTATTGTCGTAATTACACAGCACAGTGGATTATGTACTGCATTAGTCGCATCAAGGCTTCCACCAAGCCCTGTTTCTAACACTACATAATCGACCTTGCATTTATCAAAATATAACATAGCCGCACCGAAAAAAAAGTCAAAATATGCAAGCTTAAGATTATTCGCCCTGGCTGTTTCATACACCTTATTAAAGTACTGTGTAAAATCTTCTCTTGATATAAGTTCACCGTCAACCTGTATGCGTTCCCTTATTGTCACAAGATGGGGTGATGTAAACAGACCTGTCTTATATCCTGACTTTTTTAAAATATCATCTATATAAGAACACACAGAACCCTTGCCGTTAGTTCCTGCTATATGTATTATCTTTAAATTCTTATCAGGATTTCCAAGAAGCTCTAAAAGCTTCCCAGCCCTTTCTACTCCTGTAGTTTCACCATACTGCGGCGTATCATTAAGAAACGCTTTTATCTCTGAATATTCCATTAAACACTCCATTCTCATATATGAACACTATCGGTTTCCTGCCGCCTGTATACACATTAAGCTTATCACCATCAAGATATATGCTGTAATCACTGCTGTCGTGCATTTCCTTAAGCATTTCCTCGATAACTACGATATGCTTTCTGTCGTAGTTCTTTACAAGCTCTGTAAATATATCATCACTAAATCTGAATTTATAATAATAAGCACTCCAGAGACGCTGTAAATTCTGCTTTCTTTCATTCGTCTGCTCATCAAGCTTATTATGATAAGTCTCGGTCTGGCTCTTTGTCATCTCCATTTTCTCTTTAGTAAGATATATCTGGTTAAGAAGTTCCTGATTTTTTTTCTCCCTTACACCAGCTTCTTCTGATGCCCTGTCTAACTGTCTTTTAACCTCATTAACCCTTGCATAGTAGCTTTTAGTTTCCTGCTCGGTATGCGAACCACTCATATATTCGTTCTTCTTAGCTTCAAGCTCTGAGAATTCTTTGTCCACCTCATCTAAATGTTCTTTGGCTTTTTCAAGCTTTTCCTCTGCATCTGCCTGCCTTTTTTCTATTCCTTCAAGTTCTTTTATAAGCTTGTCTGTTTCACCATCTATCTCTTTTACCTGATTGATAAGTGCTGCATATTCCATATCCTGCTCAAGCTTTGCCTTATCATCTTCTGCCACATAGGAAGGCATAAGTTCATCTTTAGCATATAACGGCTTATTGTACCTTCTTACAGCTATATTAATCATTCTTGCAAGCTGTAGCGAAGATACCTTATTGAAGGTTCTAATTGCCTGATACATAGTCTTTATCTCTACTGTCTTATAATCAAATGCTTCAACTCCAAAACACTCTATAACAAGTCTTAGCTTCTCCTGTGTCTTCTGCTTTCTTAAGCTCTTTAACACACCCATTCCATTAAATGCGTCCGGCATAAGTTCTTTATGTACTACCCTCTTCATCTCAATATCTGCACTGGCAATTGCTTTATCCATAATGGCTGACCACTCCCTGAACTGGTCAGGTGTTATATTCTTAATGCTCTGGTACAGATTATCCATAAATGCCTCGTTATATTTGTCACTTATAATCTGCATTTTATGGGCTGGTGCTATGTACTGGTTAATGGAATATCCTGCTCCTGCCGCATTAACAGCAAGCATTAAAAGCTTATCCCTCCCTGCCACTGTGCTGACATCTATGCTGCCCTGTGCTCCTGCTATCTCAAGCAGTTTAAGTTCTAACATTGACATTAAATGTGTCCTGTCCGCTGTCTTAAGCTGCATATATTTGGCTTCCACCATATCTGACACTTTCTTATAATCATATTCGACTTTTAACTTACTGCTGAATATCTCTGCAAATGAATTCGCCATATCTGCAAGTCCGGATATGATACGTGAACCTGTCTCCTTCGCTGCATTTCCTATTGTCACACTATCAAAAAATGCAAGCTGCAGCCTTATATCATCATCTGTTAAATTATTAAGAATACTGTATAAATCTGACATTAATACTCCTCTCCAAGTGTTTTGTCATATTTTTTTAGAAAAATACCATTTTCTCCCTGATAGATCATTAATGGGCAGAATACTATCTGGCACCTACATCTTAATGTTTAATTATATAAGTTATGCAGACAAAATACAATGTGCTATTTATTAAAAAACTGCCCTTATATATGAATTATCTATTACACAAAAAGAGCCGCCGCATAAGCCCAATGTTAACTTAATAACATTGCACTTAAGCAGCAGCCCTCATATATTAATTCGTTATAATTATGGGATAATTAGCATACACCCTGAGCAAGCATTGCATTAACAACCTTCTCGAAACCAGCGATATTAGCACCAGCTACATAGTTGCCTTCCATACCATATCTCTTAGCAGCATCATCAATGTTGTGGTAGATATTAACCATGATGTTCTTAAGCTTAGCATCAACCTCTTCGAATGTCCAGCTAAGTCTTTCACTATTCTGGCTCATTTCAAGAGCTGAAGTAGCAACACCACCAGCATTGGCAGCCTTACCACAGATGAACATTACACCATTGTTCTGGAAGTACTCTGTTGCATCAAGAGTTGTAGGCATATTAGCACCTTCACAAACAGCCTTAACACCGTTAGCTACTAACTGCTTAGCATCCTCAAGGTCAAGTTCGTTCTGAGTAGCACAAGGAAGAGCGATATCACATTTAACTGACCATACACCATGCTCACCATTCTTCTTCTCATGGTATTCAGCTGACTTTCTTGCAGCAGCATATTCTGTAAGTCTTGCTCTCTTAACTTCCTTAACTTCTCTAAGAAGTTCTACATCAATTCCCTCTGAATCATATATCCAACCTGTTGAGTCAGAGCATGTAACAACCTTAGCACCAAGCTGCTGTGCTTTTTCAATAGCGTATGTAGCTACATTACCAGCACCAGATACAACAACTGTCTTACCCTTGAAGCTGTTGTTCTTGTCGTTAAGCATCTGTTCTACAAGGTATACAAGACCGTAACCAGTAGCTTCAGTTCTAACTAAAGAACCACCGAAAGTAAGACCCTTACCAGTAAGAACACCTTCGTAAAGACCAGTGATTCTCTTGTACTGACCGTACATATAACCTACTTCTCTACCACCTACACCGATGTCACCAGCAGGAACATCTGTGTCAGCACCAATGTGTCTGTAAAGTTCTGTCATAAAGCTCTGGCAGAAACGCATAACTTCGTTGTCTGATTTACCCTTAGGGTCGAAGTCAGAACCACCCTTACCACCACCGATAGGAAGACCTGTAAGAGAGTTCTTGAAAATCTGTTCGAAACCAAGGAACTTGATAATACCTAAGTTTACAGATGGATGGAATCTTAAACCACCCTTGTATGGTCCAATAGCAGAGTTAAACTGTACTCTGTAACCTCTGTTAACTCTAACAACACCGTTGTCATCAATCCAAGGAACTCTGAACATAATCTGGCGTTCAGGTTCAACTAATCTTTCAAGTAAAGCAGCATCTTCGTACTTCTTATCAGCTTCGATAACTGGCTTAATAGTGTTAAGAACTTCTGTAGCAGCCTGATGGAATTCTGGCTGAGCTGGGTTCTTTGCAATAAGTTCAGCTAATACCTTATCAACATAATTCATATTAAATAAATCCTCCGTTCTATGCTTTTATTAATATGTTGTGGGGAATAAAGTAGTTTATTATGTAAAATTGGTGGTTTTACAAAAAAATACAGTCGTACAATGACGGCTGTAAAAAAACGCTTCATTGCATCCCTTAATTAGAATTATAAGCCTTATGATGTTATTTGTCAATAAAATTAAATTAGTGAAATATAACAACTTTTATAATTGTATTTTATGCAAAAAGCTGTATTTTATTAATAAAAGGGGATATTTTATTAAATTTTTTAAAGTAATTATTGAAAAAACTTTATTAAAAATAGTGTGCTTGAAAATAAAAAAGGTAATCAAAAGTAGCAAAAATACAACTTTTAATTACCTTTTGTGAGTTTATAATATCAACTTTTAGAATGATTATTTTTTATATTTTGGTGGTTCAGTTTCGTAAAGGTTGTTTCCCTGACTGTCAATAATAACTATACCAGGAAAGTCTACAACTTCAAGACGGTGTATTGCCTCAGAACCTAAATCTGCATAATCTACAACTTCACATTTTTTGACACATTGGCTTATTAAAGCACCAGCACCACCTACAGCACCAATATATACAGCACCGTATTTCTTCATTGCGTCCACAACTTCCTTACTTCTTGCACCCTTGCCTATCATACAGGTAAGACCAAGTTCGATAGTTTCTGGAGAATAAGCGTCCATTCTGTAGCTAGTAGTTGGGCCAACTGAACCAATAGGTTCGTTAGGCTTTGCAGGAGCAGGACCAGCAAAGTAAATAGTCTGGTCTTTTAAATCTACAGGGAGGGCAATACCCTTGTGAAGATTTTCCAACATTCTTTTGTGTGCTGCATCTCTTGCTGTATAAATAACACCAGTTATTTTAACCATATCTCCGGCTTTAAGGCTTTTTGCCTTTTCACGAGATATAGGAGTTGTAATATTGATTTCCATTTTAAAACCTCCCTTAGTCATTTAATGGTTTAGCATCTTTTTTGGCATATATTGTTACAAAATCGGTTTCATCTAAGACCTTGTAACCCTCAGATAAAATATCTTCTTCTACATCGTCAAAGTTATCTATGTAACTAGGCTGTAAAATATAGTAATCTGGCATATCGCCGTCATCATAAGGATATATATACATATCCTTTGCCTGTGGTAAGTGTGCTGTAAGAAAATCACTAGCAATAACAGTTACATCACTAGGAACTTTTTTCAGCATTAATTCTGTTTCGTCAAATACTTCCTTATTTGACAAGTAATACTCTGTAAAGTAGTTTAATTTGCCTTTATATGTATAAGTAGCAAAGCAAGAACCTATAAGAGCTGTTATAGCAAAGCCATAGGCTATTTTCTTAGGGTATCTGTATATATTAAGTATAAACAGGAAGAATACAAGGGCACAAGGTCCAAATGTATACTGATAACCTACTTCGTGCTGATATTGGTAGTTAGTTGCAAGGTGCATAAATAAAAATGGTAAAAGCAAGAATAGGTTAGAAAACTTTTTACCCATAAGAGGAATGAAAAGAAGCACACCTAAAGTATAAAGTACAAATGTTAACATATCCTCGTGGAACATAGTCTGGAGCAAGAAACCAGGGTCTCTTATAATATTTTTAAACATAGGCATTGTGCCTTCTTCTCCAGGTAGACAATATATTCCGTATCTTGCTGCTACAACATCGTGTCCAGAGCTGTTTACTAATGAATAAGCCAAAGCAAAGTAAACAACAGCTATGAAACAAAGCACAATACCTCTTTTGTATTCCTTTTTAGCTGTAATTAAGTACAATGCTATTGGTACTATGTAAAGGGCTGAGTCCTCTTTTACAAGTAATACAAGTAAAGTAAACAAAAATGCCATACGCCATTTTTTTGTTTCAATAAAGTACATTAGGAACAAAATGAGAAATGGTAAAAAGCAAGTTTCGTGTACATCATAGTACATAGGACATACCATAGCCGGAGTTATCAAGTATATGATACAAATAATAAGGGCAATAGGTATATTGTCGCTTTTATGTCTACATAACAGGTAAACAGGATAAACACCAAGACCTACAAGTACAACCTGACAAACCAACAAGGTTTCAGGAGTAGGGAAAATAAAGTAGAATGGCAACATCAAGTACCATATAGGGGAACAGTGTACAGCAAAGTGAGAAAGCAACTCATTTCTTTCTACAGTAGTGTACTGTATTCCCGTTTTTATCATACTTCCAAACATCTGTGAGAATATACCAAAGTCAAATGCTGGAGAGCAGAAACCTCGGTATTTTGCTATAGTTATAGTACCAAAATATCCACAGAAGAAAAGGAAAAGTACAGTAATAAAAATAAATGCAAATGTATCATTTAATTTTGTAATTGTTATAGTTAAGTGGTTGTGTTTGCAAAGATAGTAAGTTATAAAGCCTATTATTGCAACAACACCCATTGTGAAATAAATATTTCTTTCAGTAATATGAGTTATAAGCTCAAAGCCTAAAAATACTGCTGAAACTTCTGTTAGAACATATGTAAATTTCTTTGAGAAGAACAGTATACGCATAAATATAAGAACATTAAAAATAATGAGAATTTCCAATATAAGGTTAGGAAAATCTACATTACCGGCAAAATTAATGTTGCTAAAAGACTCAGAATTAAGCAGTATTATAAGTCCACTTGTAAATAAGTAACTGCTTAAAAGTGTGCAGATTATTTCTACAGGTTTTTCTAAGTTTTTTATACCATAGGAAACTATTTCCAGTCTGAAATTTACAGCAAATGTCATAACAGTTGCAACTAAAAATGTAAGTCCTATAGATATAAGACCTTTACTCATTATAGGATATAGCACTATGTAATGGAAAGCTATATATCCAATAGCAAGTCCTCTCAATTTTTTGCCACTTCTGAAAACAAAAAAGCATAAAAGGGAAGAAAGTACAAAACAGAGAACATACAACAAAGGAATAAAAGATTTTTTCAAAGGTTCTAACTGAACACTTTTTAAATAAAAATCTCCTTTTCCATTGTAATAAGTTCGTATTTCTACGGACTTATCAGAAATATTTTCGGGTACATTAAATTTGAATGTCTTTGAATTTTCTCCGGCAGGCAATATATTGTCATAGATATAAAGACCACCGTTGCCATAGGTAATTTCAAATTTCTGTTCCTTTGTACTTGAATAATTGAGAGTAATATTGTACTGACCTTTATCCAAATTAATGTAAGGTCCATATGTGAAAATACCATTTACATCGGCTCTGTTGGAAATTTTTTTCTCTGGAGTTTGTACTACAGAGGAAACAAAGTCACTTGATTTATAGGTTTTAGGCGTTAGGCTTGTGTGTACAAATAATCCACCTAACAATATAGTAATAATAGCTATACAGGTAATAAGAAAAAGGCTGTTGTGATTTTCGTACATACCCTTTATTTTCGATTTGAAAGAATAAAAGTTAAAAAATCCCTTATTCACAACTATTCCTCCTAAATTGTAACCTGACCATGTCTTGTAACATGGCAACTAATATTTACAGCTAAAGGAAGACCGGCAATATGAGTTGCAAAGGTTTCGATGTTAATACCAAGAACAGTAGTGTTTCCACCTAAACCCTGAGGTCCAATACCTAAATTGTTGGCTCTTTCCAAAAGCTCCTTTTCCATTTCCTTTACATACTCTTTGTCAGAATGACTGCCTACAGGGCGAAGAAGTGCCTTTTTTGCAAGCTCTGTACATTTTTCAAAGTTACCACCAATACCTACACCAACAACCATAGGAGGACAAGGATTAGGGCCGGCCTTTTCTATACAGTCAATAATGGCATTTTTAACACCTTCAATACCGTCAGATGGCTTGAGCATATAAACTTTGCTCATATTTTCGCTACCAAAACCCTTTGGGGCAACATCAATCTTGACTTTATCTCCCTCAACAATGTTATAATGAATAATAGCAGGGGTATTATCTTTTGTATTAACTCTTAAAATAGGGTCGCTTACAACAGATTTTCTTAAATAGCCCTCAATGTAACCCTGACGAACACCTTCATTTATTGCATCAGTAATGTTTCCACCAGTAAAGTGTACTTCTTGACCTACTTCCATAAATATAACTGCCATACCTGTATCCTGACAAATAGGCTTGCAATTTTCTTTGGCAAGGTCAGCATTTTCCAAAAGCTGAGAAAGAATGTTTTTGCCTATTGGGGATTGTTCATTATCCTTTGAATTTTCAATAGCAGAATATACATCTGAATTAAGGTTGTAATTTGCTGAAATACAGAGTTTTTTAACTGCCTCTGTAATTTCTGAAACAGGAATTTCACGCATTTTTGTTACCTCCAGTTTATACATATTTTCCAATAATTATATCACATTAAAGGACATAAGACAATTAAATGAAAAACAAAAAAACCATAACTCTACAATAATAAATCGTAGAATTATGGCTTAAAAAGACAGAAGCTGTCTATTAATATTATTTTATGTATTCAAGCTCCGGTTCGTCTTCTGAAGTAACGGCATTGTTTTCCTTCTGTTCTTTTGCTTCATAGGCTTTATAAAAGCTAGTAGAAAAGTCAAGGGCGTATACCAAAAGAATAATGATAGCCACAGGCTTACCAAAGTTGAAGTAATATGTATTTACTATTCTTTCTACAAGAGGTTGGAAAAGTACAAAAAGCAACATTGTCATTACGCCCCAGCAAATTGTACTTTCAAGGCAAATAACACCTTTGTAATTAAAAGGTTTGTTGTTGTAATCCCACCAAAACTCACCAAAAAGCCTTACCATAAGTTTAGCAACTAAAAATTCAAATGTTGTTGCAAGTATTGCCCCTAAGAAGAAAAGCAACATTTTGTTGTGGGAAATTGGTAAAAACAGAAAATATGTACCTAAAGCTCCTACACCATATATTGTGCAGAAAGGACCTCTTATAAAACCTCTGTTTACAGGTGCTTTTTCTTCGTAAGAAATAACAATACATTCAAAAATCCAACCTAGAAAACTGTAAACAAAGAAACAATTTATAAAGTAAAAAATATCCATACCAACTTTATGGAAGAACCAAGTCGATATTGCAGACATTATTGTACACATAGGTTTATAGACCTCCTCAGATTTATGTCAAATTATTTAATGGCATAACATCGCAATCTATATGGTACTATATTTAATACAAAAAGGCAATAGATTTTACTTTACATCTATATTACAAATTTGATTGTAGAAAATGTAAGGATAATATTTCATAAAAATTACCACATAATCATACCCTTAAAATAAGGAGTGATGAAATGATAATTTATACTGTAAAGCAAGGAGATACCTTAGAAAATATAGCAAATGAAAACGGTGTTACAGTAGAGCAGATTTTAAACACAAATTTTCCGCCTAACCCTGACAACTTAGTTGTAGGTCAAAAATTGGTTATTTTAGTGCCAGAGGTGGAGTACATAGTGGAGGAGGGGGATACCCTTGATTCTATAGCACAGAAATTTAATACTTCAGTTATAGACATATTGCAAAAAAATCCATCTATTGAAAATGCTCAAATATATACAGGGCAAAATTTAGTTATAGAGTATGAAAACGGTCAGGACAAAAGATTTATTGCTACAAACGGTTATACATACTCTAATATTGATAGACAGCTTTTGCTGAGGACTTTGCCATACCTTACTTTTCTGACTATTTTTACATATGGGTTTACAGATGAGGTGGTGTTAATAGAACCAGACGATACTGAGCTTATAAAAATAGCAAGAGATTATGGTGTTGCACCGGTTATGCTTATTTCCACTTTAACAGAACAGGGAACTTTTTCAAATGCTTTGGCTAAAACTCTATTGGAGGATAATGTTCTACAGCAGGTTTTAATTGAAAATATTATTACTATAATGGAGCAAAAAGGCTATATGGCTTTGGATATTGATTTTGAGTATCTTCCTGTAGAGAACAGAGACAATTATATTGAATTTGTATCCAATTTGACAAGACAGTTAAATGACAAAGGCTTTTTATCTTTAGTGGCACTTGCTCCAAAAACTTCAGTAAATCAGCCAGGTTTACTTTATGAGTCCCACGATTACAGGGGGCTAGGGGAAGCTGCTAATTTAGTGCTTTTAATGACCTATGAATGGGGATATACCTATGGACCACCAATGGCAGTTTCTCCTATAGATAAGGTAGAGGAGGTTGTAAGGTTTGGAGTAAGCCAAATAAATTCTCAAAAAATATTAATGGGTATTCCACTTTATGGCTATGATTGGACATTACCTTTTGTTAGAGGAAATACTGGGGCAAAATCCCTTTCTCCTCAACAGGCTTTGGAAATAGCATCAGAAAATAATGTTACTATAGAGTACGACGAAGTAGCACAAGCACCTTACTTTTATTATACTAAAGACGGAAATTCCCATGTTGTATGGTTTGAAGATGCAGATAGTGTAGTGGCAAAGTTAAATTTAATAAATAAGTATAATCTTGTAGGTGCAAGCTACTGGAATATTACAAAGGACTTTCCTCAAAATTGGCTTGTGCTAATATCTCTTTATAAGGTAGTAAAGCTCTTATGATAAGGCTGGCAGCACTTTTTGTATGCACAGTTTTAGGTGCAGGCTTTGCTACGGGACAGGAAATAATGAGGTATTTTTCAGACTATGGAATAGTTGGTCTTTTAGGTGTAATTGTAAGTAGTGCAGTTTTTGGCTTGTGCCTATATAAGACAAAATACTACAACAATTTTGGCGAAATACTTGCCGATATGCCTTTTTGTGCCGAAGTGGTAATATTTCTGTCTTTTATTATATTTTATTCTGCTATGATTTCGGCTATGGGAGAAATAGTGTGGGAGCTTTTTGGTGTAAATAAAATTTTGACTGGTGTTTTAATGGCTCTTTTGGTCTGTACACTTACTATTATGGGGGCAGAAAATATTATAGCTTTTAGCGAAATAATATGCCTACCTATGATAGTAATTACTGTAATTGTAGGCATAAAATTAATGCTTATGCCTATAG
>ENA-OROE01001699-OROE01001699.1-human-gut-metagenome-genome-assembly--contig:-NODE-1699-length-13081-cov-4.008752_pt1 | contig 13081 bp, 9 predicted proteins | sample MGYA00242126_ERZ509044 | MGnify/ENA primary metagenome ERZ509044 (study PRJEB26280, sample SAMEA2338716) | human gut metagenome | biome: human gut; feature: human-associated habitat; material: faeces... | reverse complement strand
ATCACACCATCAGCAATTTTAACGGCAGGAATAGTAACAGTTTTGTTACCGATCTTTGCGTTGAATTCAAGATACAATTCAGACTTAGCCATTTCAGGAACATAGTCGAATGAAGTCTTCATTGTGTAGTTTCCACCTACTTTGTAAGAAATAGTTTGGTCGTTACCTTCCACTTTTTCGCCTTGGAATACAGCTGGCTGACCTTTAGCTTCGCCGCCGTTCCATCTCAGAACCGGAGTTACTTCTACAACCGCTTTCTTGTTGAAATACTTTTCAGGGAATTTTCCATTGATGGTTACGGGAACCTTACCAGCTACTGCCTCCAGCACTTGCGGAGTCGTAGTGAAGTAATCAGATGATAATTCACCCATTTTCTTGTTACATGACGATAATGCAACAACCAATGCCATAAGTAAAGGCAAATACAGCTTCTTAATCATTTTAGGTATAATTTAAATGTTTGTAATTGAAATATTCGTCTATTCGTTCACACATCTTTTCCCATTAACCCGGAAAAAGTAACGCAAAGATATTAAATCTTAAGATATATATATAAACAAGGTATTGTTTTTATTATAATTTAATGAAATCAGCCTTTCTTTTCTTGTCGATATTTAATATTGCGCGGGTGATGCTCTATTATTTCACTCCGCAACATGTTCCGGTCGATGTGGGTATATATTTCGGTGGTGGCAATGGATTCGTGTCCGAGCATACACTGGATGGCACGGAGATTGGCCCCTCCTTCCAGCAGATGAGTGGCGAAAGAGTGGCGAAAAGTGTGCGGACTGATGTTCTTGGTGATACCTGCGGTCTGTGCCAATTCCTTGATGAGATGGAACACCATGATGCGTGATATGTTTTTACCCCATCGTGCCAGAAAAACATAATCTTCGTATTCTTTTTTTATTTTTCCACGGTTACGGTCTGTGAAATAGAGTTTAATTTCTTTAATGGCTCTTGGGGAGATGGGGACTAACCGTTGTTTGCTTCCTTTGCCTTCCACCTTTATGAAACCTTCGTCGAAATAGAGATCGGAGAGTTTCAGATTAGTCAGTTCCGATACACGCAGACCGCAACTGTACAGTGTTTCAAGGATCGCCCGGTTGCGTTGGCCTTCGTTTTTACTCAGATCGATGGCGGCGATGATGGAGTCGATCTCTTCTACGGTAAGTACTTCCGGTAACTTTAAACCGATTTTAGGCCCTTCGAGCAATTCGCTCGGGTCGGCTTCCAGATAATCTGCCATAATCAGGAAATGAAAAAAAGACTTGATGCCCGAGATGATCCGTGCTTGTGAACGCGGATGAATGCCGATGTCGTGCAGTCCGGCAGAGAAACGTTCCAAATCGTCCAGGCATACATCCGATATCTCTATATTTTCTGATTGTAGAAAATTAAGCAGTTTATCCAGATCGGTCATATAAGCATCCAACGTGTTTTTGGATAAAGACTTTTCCAGTTTCAGATATTGTTGGTACTTCCTGATTATCAGAGCCGCCGTATCCTTCTTTTCTGTTTTTTCGTTTACTTTCATTTCTTTTTTCTACCTTTGCCCCGCGAAGACAGGTTGCCCCTCGGCAAAATACAAATAAATTTGCTACTGCATTCGGTTTACGCTATCTTTGCATCTTGAAATAATGTTCTCGGGACAAAGGTATTAAAATTAGTAGGATTGTGTTATGAGGATACAAATTATTAATGGCCCCAATATTAATCTGCTGGGCAAACGTGAACCTTCCATATACGGAAGTGTTACATTTGAAGACTATCTGACCGGTCTTCGTGAAACGTATAAGGATATAGAGATTAACTATTTTCAATCTAACATTGAGGGAGAAATGATTGACTGCATCCAACAGACCGGATTTGAAGCGGATGGTATCATTCTGAATGCGGGAGCTTACACGCATACGTCTATTGCATTGCAGGATGCTATTCGTTCGGTGACGGCTCCGGTGATAGAGGTACATATCTCTAACGTGCACAGTCGCGAAGCGTTTCGTCACGTTTCCATGATTGCCTGTGCGTGCAGAGGGGTTATCTGTGGTTTCGGACTCGATTCGTACCGGCTGGCGCTTGAAGCTCTGAAAGGATGCGCCGGTGAATAATGCGCCGATGTGTTCATGAAAGGTATGTACTAATGTCATAATGGTAAAGAATATAATAAAATAAGTATAGATAAATATAATTAATGTGTGGCTATGCCGAACGGTAATCGGCTATGAATGCATTAACAAATTAAACAATTATTCAAGATGTTGCTGAAACAGACCAAAATCGTAGCTTCCATCTCAGACAGGCGCTGTGATGTAGACTTTATAAAACAGTTGTTCGATGCCGGAATGAACGTTGTTCGTATGAATACGGCTCATGCCAGCCGTGAGGGTTTCGAGGCATTGATTGCCAATGTGCGTGCCGTTTCAAATCGCATTGCTATCCTGATGGATACCAAAGGTCCGGAAGTGCGGACTACCGCGAATGCGGAACCGATTCCTTACCAGATCGGTGAAAGAGTGAAGATTGTCGGTAACCCCGATTTGGAAACGACTCGTGAGTGCATTGCCGTTTCATACCCCAATTTTGTGCGCGATCTCAATGTAGGTGGAACCATTCTTATCGATGACGGTGATCTGGAACTTCGGGTGATCGATAAAACGGATGACTATCTGATATGTGAAGTTCAGAATGAAGCAACTTTGGGTAGCCGTAAAAGTGTGAATGTGCCGGGTGTACGTATTAACTTGCCTTCGTTGACGGAAAAAGACCGTAACAATATATTATATGCCATTGAAAAGGATATTGATTTTATCGCCCATTCGTTTGTCCGTAACAGGCAGGATGTGCTCGATATCCGTGAAATACTTGATGCGCATAACAGTGATATTAAAATTATCGCCAAAATTGAAAATCAGGAGGGAGTGGATAATATTGACGAGATACTTGAAGTGGCCGATGGCGTTATGGTAGCGCGTGGTGACTTGGGTATCGAGGTGCCGCAGGAACGTATTCCGGGCATCCAGCGTACGCTTATCCGCAAATGTGTATTGGCTAAGAAACCGGTCATCGTGGCTACGCAGATGCTGCATACGATGATTAATAATCCGCGTCCGACTCGTGCGGAGGTTACTGATATCGCCAATGCCATCTATTATCGTACGGATGCCTTGATGCTGAGTGGTGAAACTGCTTATGGGAAATATCCGGTGGAAGCCGTGAAAACCATGACGAAAATTGCTGCACAGGCGGAAAAGGATAAGTTGGAAGAAAACGATATCCGCATTCCGTTGAATGAGAATAGCAATGACGTGACGGCTTTCTTGGCGAAGCAGGCTGTGAAACCAACGGCGAAATTGAAAATGCGCGCCATCATTACCGATAGTTATAGTGGACGTACGGCCCGTAATCTGGCTGCTTTCCGTGGTAAATACCCTGTATTGGCTATTTGTTACAAAGAGAAAACGATGCGTCATCTGGCTCTTTCCTATGGTGTGGAAGCGATTTATATGCCGGAGTTGGCAAACGGACAGGAGTACTATTTCGCAGCTTTGCGCCGTTTGCTGAAAGAGGGACGTTTGCAGCCTGCCGATATGGTAGGTTACTTGAGTAGCGGTAAAGCCGGTACGCAGACTTCTTTCCTTGAGATCAACGTTGTGGAAGATGCGTTGAAGCATGCGGAGGAAACGGTACTGCCTAATAAAAACAGATATTTGTAATTTGAGATTGGACGATTTACGATTGAAAGAACTATTGTCTTGTGATAGCAGTGTAATTTCAATCGTAAATCGTAAATTGTCCAATCGTCAATCCTTCCACTTGTATAGTCTTGATTTCACTGATGTATGGAAACTATTGATGAATATATCTTGCGTCATATTGACGATGAAGGCGATTACTTGAAAGCATTGTATCGGGATACTCATGTCAAGTTGCTTCGTCCCCGTATGGCTTCCGGGCACTTGCAAGGGAGGATGCTGAAAATGTTTGTCGAGATGATCCGCCCCCGGCAGATACTTGAGATAGGAACTTATAGCGGATATTCAGCTCTTTGTCTTGCCGAAGGCTTGAGTGAGGGAGGAATGCTTCATACATTTGAGATTAATGACGAGCAGGAGGATTTTACCCGCCCTTGGCTGGAGAAGTCCGCTTATGCTGATAAGATAAAGTTTTATATCGGTGATGCTCTTGAATTGGTGCCGAAGTTGGGTATTACGTTCGATCTTGCTTTTGTAGACGGGGACAAGCGTAAGTATATCGAATATTATGAGATGACACTTGCCCATCTTTCTACGGGTGGTTATATCATTGCAGATAATACATTGTGGGACGGCCACGTATTGGAGGAACATCCGCACAATAATGATTATCAGACTATCGGTATTAAGGCGTTTAATGATCTGGTGGCTTGTGACCCTCGGGTGGAGAAAGTAATTCTTCCTTTGCGTGACGGACTGACGATTATCCGCAAGAAATAAAATAGATATTTTTATTTATGGTGTCATTGAAATATCCATATATATATATTGAGTCCATGATCCCATTTTCCCATATAGTAAACTTCTCTCATGCGAAATGGGACATTGCTGTTCAGCGCTATTATTGATTCATTATTCCTGAGTATTCTTTTAGAGAGGACAAATAATACCGGTTCGGTTTGCCGCAAAGATAGCTTTGTGTGTGTAATTCAATAATGAAAACTAAAAATAAGCTATAAATCATTATCCAAACGATATATTTCTGTAACTTTGTGTTCTATACAAGCAGGCTGGAATAGCCTTTGCAATAGAAAAATTACGTTGAACAAACTAACATGTATATTTATGGAAACAACCCGTCAAAATAAAATATCCCGTTTGTTGCAGAAAGAATTGAGTGAAATATTCTTGCTTCAGACAAAGGCGATGACCGGTGTATTGGTATCGGTAAGTGCGGTACGTATCAGTCCCGATATGAGCATTGCACGTGTGTATCTTAGCATTTTCCCATCCGATAAGGGGGAGGAGATGGTGAAGAATATTAATAACAATATGAAATCTATCCGGTACGAACTCGGTACGCGTGTCCGTCATCAGCTACGTATCATCCCCGAATTGAAATTCTTTGTGGATGATTCATTGGATTATATCGAGAAAATAGACTCACTGCTTCAGAAGTGAATCTCCCTTTCTACATAGCCCGGCGTTATCTTTTTTCGAAAAAGAAGCACAATGCCATTAATATCATTTCCGGCATATCAGTATGCGGGGTGGCACTTGCTACGTTAGCGTTAGTCTGTACGCTTTCTGTTTTTAACGGTTTTCAGGATATGGTGGCCAGTTTTTTTACGGCTTTTGATCCGGAGCTGAAAATTACAGTTCGTGAAGGGAAAGTATTTGACGCACAGGACGAACGTATACAAGCGATCCGGGCTTTACCGGAGATTGCCGTGTTTACTGAAACCTTGGAGGAAAATGCGATGGTACAGTATAAAGACCGGCAGACGATGGCTGTAATAAAAGGGGTGGAAGATAATTTTGAGGAACTTACGGCTATCGATAGTATTCTTTATGGCTCCGGTGAGTTTTTGCTCCATGATTCTATTGTGGATTATGGTGTGATGGGCATTGAACTGGTCTCGACTTTAGGTACCGGCATCCAGTTTGTTGATCCGTTGAAGATTTATAGTCCGAAGCGGAATGCGAAGGTGAACATGGCCAATCCTTCCGCTTCTTTTAATATGGATTATCTTTTTTCTCCCGGTGCTGTTTTTGTGGTCAATCAGCAGAAGTATGATAGTAACTATATCCTTACTTCTCTTGCGTTTGCACGACGGATGCTCGATTATACGACCGAGGTTTCTGCCATTGAATTGAAACTGAAACCAAATGCCGGCGTATCTTCCGTCAAATCAAAAATCGCTTCTGTGCTGGGTGATGATTTTGTGGTACAGGATCGTTATGAACAGCAAGCGGATGTGTTCCGTATCATGGAGATCGAAAAATTAATCTCCTACCTTTTCCTTACATTTATTCTGATGATCGCTTGCTTTAACGTAATCGGTTCACTTTCTATGTTGATCCTCGATAAAAAAGAAGATGTAGTGACTTTACGTAATTTGGGAGCGGACGATCGGCTAATTTCCCGAATATTTCTTTTTGAGGGGCGGTTGATCTCTCTTTTCGGTGCTGTATCCGGAATTGTATTGGGCTTGGCTCTTTGCCTGATACAGGAGAAATTCGGCCTTATCTCTTTAGGTGGGGGAGGCGGTACGTTCTTGGTGGATGCTTATCCGGTCAGTGTCCATTTCTGGGATGTGGTATTGATATTTGTAACGGTACTTACAGTCGGCTTTCTTTCGGTATGGTATCCGGTACGTTATTTGAGTAAACGATTACTTTCACATTGAAGAATATAATCAGTTTTGTCTAATTATATTGTCTGATTGGATACCTGTTTTTATTAAGATAATGATGGCTTTGGACTTGAAAATAGGATACAAAAATGACGGTTTGCAAGTATTTGTATATCAGTGTGTTATATGATGACTTTTTCCCTCTACGAGAAACAGGTCGAAACTCGTAGAGAAACAGAGTGAAACTCTACGGGAAATGAGGCGAAACTCTACGACGAACTGTTCGGATGTTTATAAGATGTGACAATCAGGTAGATGAGAAAGACGTTCCTTCTCTGTTTTTTTGTACAATTATTTTCTTAGGCTGATTTTCCTGTTTCTTTTGTTTACTCTCTTTATATAAACAGAACTGCCTGTCAATATTTACCGATTATTATCGGTAAATATTGACAGGCAGTTCTGGCCGGAGTTATAAAGACATTGCTTTATAGGCTATTTTATTGAACTGCTACTTTATAGCTCTTAACCTTGTTGTCTGCTGTACGGACAGATACGATATAGATACCGGATAAATGTACAGGGACTTCAATACTTTGTCCGGTCTCGCCGTTGGTGATCACCTGTCCGGTAGCAGTACTCACTGAATATGTGCAGTCTTCGGTCGGTATGATTGTAATGTTTGTACCGGTGGCATAAACTTTGGCTATATTTGCATGGTTTTCTTTCACACTCGTACCTCGTGTTATAACGCAGGAAGTCGTTTTGTAAGGTTCTCCATAATTTTCATAATCGGGATATGCTCTGGAAGAAATCACACAGTAAACAGCGTCGTCCGGTATAGTTATAAATTGGAATTTACACCCTTCTGTTATCGTATAATCCGTTCCGGATTCGAGTTGCTCGTTACTGCCTTGCAGATACCATTCGAAAGTAGGATAAACCCCATTGGCGAAATAAGAGCTTTGTAACCCTTTCTTTTTCACATACCAATCAGAAAAATCGATCGTTTCGTCGGTTGTATAGCTGCTTTCCAGTTCATATTTCATTACTTTTTCTTTCTGGTAGATATAGCTCATTTTGATTTTCTCGCCTTCCGGGAAGGTCGGCATGGTCAGATAATTGTAAGAGCAATCGATTTCCAGAACTTGGTTCGGGTTTTCCGGAACGGTTATTTCAGTCAGTTCGTTGTACGAACAGTCCAGATAAGCTAGGTTGACGCATGAACTTACATCCAATGTCTTTAGCCCGTTTTCTTTGCATGTCAGAGAGGTTAGTGTAGACGGGTCTGACGGCAGAACCACCTCTTTGATTCCACTACAATTCAAAACCTGCAGAGCGGTGTATTCTCTTAAGTTTATGTCGGTCAATCCGGTATACTCACAGCTCAATTCCGTTAGAGCGGTTTTTGCAGTCGGGAGAATCAGGCTTGTAAGCTTGGCATTGGCTTTACAGATCAGTTTGCTTAACTTACCGCATGCATTGATGTCCAATGTTTCTAATGAAGAATTATTGGTGATTTCCAATGAGTTTAGATTACCGTACTTGTTCAGGTCTATCGTTTTCAGGGATAATCTTTTTAGAGTAACGTTTTCCAATTTTTCCGTTTCATCCGGTAGGATAATAGTACCTGTTCCGTATGGGGCGTAATTCAAGCTTCTTAGTCCGGTCCACTCATGTATATCGAGATTTTTGATACTGCTGTTGTCAATCGTCAGATTTTCGATGGTCGTGACATCTTCGGGATATGTGAATGTAGTAATCTTGGAACTTTCTTTCACGATGAGCGTTTTTAAGGCTGTACATTTGCTTAGATTAACCTCTGTGAGATAGTCACAGTAAGCCAAAGACAGTTCTTTGATAGCAGAGGCTTCCCCGTAAATCTTGATAACTTTTGTTCCGGTGGGAGTACCTTGTATCGAAGTTCTGGTTGTATTTATGGTCTTATCGACCAAAGTGCCGTCTCCCCAATCTATTTGAATGGAGGTATTATCTTCGGCAGCTCCGATAGAAAAACCGATCAGGTTTTCCTTGGAGGTTGTCAGTGTAATAGCCGGATCAGGTGCTTTCTCTATGATGATATCGGTGGTACGATAAGGAGAGCCGTAGTCCTGATAAGCTGGATAGCCCTTGGAAGCAATCACGCAATAAATATCGTTTTCGGGAACTGCTTTAAATTTGAATTTGGCCGGTTCTACTACTGAATAATCCGTTCCTTCTACGAGCGGCTCACTGTTTCCATTCATGTACCAAGTGAAGGTAGGATAGACTCCTTCCGGAAAGTAGGAACCTTTGATTCCTTTTTTCAAGACATAGAGTTCTGACAGATCGATGGTATCGTTTGTGCTATATTTCTCACTTAACGTATATCGGGATACTTTTTCCCGTTGGTCCATATAAGATAATTCTATGTTTTCTCCTTCGGGGAGATTGGGCATAAACAGGTAGTTATAGGAGCAATCTATGCTTATGGTCTGACCCGGATTTTCAGGAACACGTATTTCGGTTAACTGGTTGTATGAGCAATCCAGATTGGTCAGGTTGGTACATGTGCTTACATCCAGTGTTGTTAATCCGTTCTCTTTGCAAGTCAAGGAAATTAAAGTCGACGGATCTTCTGGTAAAACGGTTTCTGCGATTCCGCTGCAGTTCAAAATCTGAAGATGAGTGTATTCTTTTAAATTAATGGCTGTCAATGCAGTATACTCGCAATCCAATTCTGTCAAAACATTTCTGACAGTGGGTAGGGTAAGGGCTTTAAGTTTGGTATTTCTTTTACAAATCAGTTTTGCCAATTTGCCGCATGCATTTACATCCAGTGCTTCCAGTGCGGATAGAGAGGTTACTTCGAGTGTAGTTAGGTTGACGTATTTATTCAGGTCTATGGCTTTCAGAGATAGTTTGCTTAAGACAAGGCTTTCCAGCTTTTCCGCTTCATCCGGTAATACAATGGCGCTGGTGCCATAAGGCATATATTTTAAATTCTTTAGTCCCGTCCAATCATGTACATCTATGTTTTTTATACTGCTGTTATCGATGGTCAGGTTTTCAATGGTGGTTACATCTTCAGGATATGTAAACGCGGTAATTCTGTAGCTGTCTTTGACGGACAGGGTTTGCAACGCTGTACACTTGCTTAGATCGACCTCTGTGAGATAGTCGCAATAAGCTAAAGATAATTCTTTGATTTTAGCGGCATCTGCGTAAATCCTGATGATTTTTGTTCCGGCAGGTGTACCTTGAACGGATGTTTTAGTCGTATTTATGGTTTTATCAACCAAAGTTCCGTTCCCCCAGTCTATTTGGATAGAGGTGTTGTCTTCGGTAGCTCCGATGGAGAATCCGATGGGGCTTTCTTTGGTGGTAGTCAAGGTGATAACCGGATCGATCGCTTTTTCTATTACAATATCAGTGGTACGGTATGGCGAACTGTAGTCTTGATAGGCAGGATATGCTTTAGAAGCAATCACACAATAGATTTCGTTTTCGGGAACTGTGCTGAATTTGAATTTGCCCGGTTCTATTGTCAGGTAATCCGTTCCTTCTACCAACGGTTCACTGCTTCCGCTCATGTACCAGGTGAAAGTGGGGTAAACCCCTTCTGAAAAATAAGAACCTTTGATTCCTTTCTTCAAGGCATAGAGTTCTGACAGGTCGATGATGTCGTTCGTACTATATTTTTCATTTAAAGTATACCGTGATACTTTTTCCCGTTGGTCCATGTAGTATAAGGTGATTTTTTCACCTTCCGGAAAATTCGGCATGATCATGTAATTGTAGGAACAATCTACGGATAAATTATTGACAGGGTTTTCAGGGATCTGTACGGAAGTCAAATAGTTGTATTGGCAGTCCAGGTTAGTCAGTTTGGTGTATTTGCTGACGTCCAGAGTGGTCAATCCACATTGCATCAAAGTTAAATCGTCCAATGCATCACTGTTTTCCGGGAGTATCAGTGTTTCCAATGTTGCATTCGAATTGGAAAGATACAACGTTTTGAGTTTCGAACATTGGCTGGCATCAAAAGAGCTCAAGTTGATATAACGGCAATTTACTTTCGTCAATTGGTTTTCTGCAGAAGCAGGCAATGTAATTTCGGTTATATTCGGGCTGCTTGAGCATGATAATTCCGTCAAGGCCGTGCATTTGCTGAAATCCAGTGTCTTGAGAATCTGATTAGAGGATACTTCAAACTTTTTTATCAGAAGGGCATCTCCGTATACCGCTATTGAGTTTGATGTGGCAGAACCACTGATAGCTGTTCCGGTGGTCTTGACCGTTTGTTCTACCGGTCCTTCTCCAAAATCTATCTGAAAGGTCGTTTCTTCAGTGGCATACAGTTTGAAGCTTATCTTGCCGGGTGTACAAGTCATGCCGATGATCGGTTCGTTCTCACTCTTCTCAGCCCATGCCCCGATGACTATCAGTGACATAAGACAGGTGATTAGTAGTCGTTTTTTCATACTCTTTTGATATGTATTAGTGGTGAATAAAAATTGTCCGGTACGTTAAACGCGGGGTTTAACGCCCGGACAACTGTTTAGAATAAAGTAAAGAGAGAGTATCGTTTTTATTTTTTGATAATTTTCATAGAGGAATTCGTAGAATTACCTTCAACTTTTACCAGATAAATGCCTGCAGTCCAATCGGAAGCTGTAACATCAATGCTGGTTTCGTGGGTTGTTTTCTCAAAAACGACCTGTCCGTTTGCATTAAATACCCGGACGAGTTTGGCGGCATTGTCTTTGGTTGTAATAGTAAAGCCGGACTCGAATACCGCAGGGTAGACATTGACTTTATTATCTTTCACTTCGTTGACAGAAGTTCCTGTGGTCTTATGGAAAGTAATTTCCGGTGACAGGTAGAAAGAGAATCCTGTTTTGTCGAGTTCATTGAAAGGCCAAGGCAGATCCGGAACGCAATACCATCCTCCGTTAAGGTTTAATTCTGCAGCTCCGGCAGCATGAATCCGGACATAGGCAGAAGCTACTTTGTCTGCTCTGCGTACGTCATAAGCTAAAGCTAATTTGGTCGTAGCATCCGGCACGATAGACTCATCCAGTTCTATAGATAAATAGAAGCTTCCTTTTACTTTTATAGGTTTGTCAAATTTTATTTTTCTGACAACATTTTCATAGTCTACGGAAACCGAACCGAAAGCGCCACTCATGGTTGTGACATACTCGCCGAATACGTTGTCCGTATCCGGTGCTCCCCATTTGTCGGCGTATAGTCTGACTCTTACCGGTTTACCTTTATTGGTAGTAGCCGCCTTGTATAGATATAATCTGAAATGAACTCCGCTAATGCTTGCTTCGGCTTCTGAAGGCAGTTCGAACTTCTCTGCAAAGGTGGTATAGTATTTATTTATACCGCTTACATAGTCATTGGTACCGGGAACATCTTTTTCCGGTAAAGAGGCTTCGTCATACTTATTTGAACTGTTGCAAACAATGTCTGTAATTTCCTCTTTTCCGAGAACCGTGACATTGACGACATCTGAGAATGAATCCGTATATTTGGCATTTGTGGCATTTAATAACGGTCTGTAATCTCCGCTTTCCGAGTAAGTTACCTCAGGGTTTTCTTCATTCGTAGTTGCCGGATTACCGAATGTATCCCATTGATAATCGGTTGCATACTTTGACTGGTTAATAAATGTAATGGGTTGTCCCGGATATATGTATCGCATATCATCGTTCAAGTGATTGACCGAAGTCGACCATAGCCCGCCGTATGCGACATATTTAGCTTCAACCGGGAAAGGATTTTCGTTGTCGTAAACTTCGAAATCATCTATTCCTACTCCATTGGCAGCCGTAGCAGTGAGGCCGAAACCGAAGTAATAGACTCCATCGGTTTGAGGGGTAAAGTCGGCCTCTACCTTTTTCCATTCTTTGTATTTGATATTTTTCAAATCTTTCAATATAATACATTCAGCCTCTTTTGACTGTCCTTTACCAACCGTAAAGCGTACGCTCTCGCTTTTGTTGTCCGATTCGGAAAGCCCCGGAGCCAATAGTTGGAAACTGGCATGATATACTTTTCCGGCTTTCATCTGAAATCCGATGGAATAGGCCCAATTGTCTTCTGTGGCAGAAGAATAAGCACCTAAACAGTTTGGCTCGGAATATATTTCTTTCCAGCCATTGAATGTAGTGACGGCAAAAGCGTTTTTTTCGCCTGTACATACCCATCCTTCGGGAACTGTACGGATTTCATAACTGTCAAAGTTGTTGGAATAGGGCAGAGTACCCAACATAGTTGCCCGTGTCTGCGGTACCTGGAATTTTGTTGCTTCCGGTGTGCCTACTTTTTCTGTCTTGTTTCTTTCCGGCTTGATCTGCTGTGCATTCACTTGAAAGCAAGTCAAAGAAACGAATAAAAACATCTGGATGAAAATGTAATAATTCTTTTTCATATTCGTAATTTTTATGTGGTTATTTAATGTATCTGGTGGTCTTGAACCAAACGACGTCGGGGTTATCGTTTCTTCTGAAAGTTATTTCACTCGGACTTTTCAGATTGTCATAGGTCATGTTGTATGGTTCGTCATCGCTCATATAACCTAACATCATGTCGAAATACTCCATATAGAAATACCGGGCAAAGTCGTCTCCGCCTCCCGCGAAAATGATTTTCATCTGGTCGGCACCTTCAATGGGAATGAAATCCATATAGAAGTTAGCACTGTATAGCTTTTCATCGTTGATGGAATAACTGTATATTGTGAATACCTGATAAGAGCCCTGT
>ENA-OROE01001697-OROE01001697.1-human-gut-metagenome-genome-assembly--contig:-NODE-1697-length-13093-cov-2.333410_pt1 | contig 13093 bp, 9 predicted proteins | sample MGYA00242126_ERZ509044 | MGnify/ENA primary metagenome ERZ509044 (study PRJEB26280, sample SAMEA2338716) | human gut metagenome | biome: human gut; feature: human-associated habitat; material: faeces... | reverse complement strand
TGCCGCGTTTCTTATACCCTGCCAAGGGCTACGGGATTATTTCACTAACTCTCAATTTACAAAACATTTAAAAACAGTATTGACTTTTTCCAGGCATATGGTAATATAAACATATGAACAGTGGTTCATATGAATGAATATTAAAACTAAATGCAAATCATTAGCAACTAAACAAAAAATGCGAATGGAGAAAGAGGAGGATATTACCATGAAGAAAACTTACAAGATAGAAGTAGACTGTGCAGCTTGTGCTCTGAAGATGGAGGATGCAGCGAAGAAGGTAGAGGGTGTTACCGATGCAACCGTCAGCTTCATGACCCAGAAGATGAAGGTGGAATTTGCCGATGACAGCGATGAGAAGGCCGTTATGGAGAACGTGGTAAAAGCCTGCAAGAGAGTAGAGGATGACTGCGAGATCTATTTATAGGATGCTCTCGGAAAAGAGGAAGCTATGACTAAGAAACAGAAAAAAGTACTGGTCCGCATCATTGTGGCGGCAGTACTGTTAATTATTTTGCATTTTGTACCTCTGGAAGGGATGTGGCTGGGACTGCTGTACCTGATTCCCTATGCGGTGATCGGCTATGATATTCTCAGAAAAGCCGTTCTGGGCATTATGCACGGTGAAGTGTTTGATGAGAATTTCCTGATGGCGGTAGCTACCGTAGGTGCCATGGGACTGGGAGAGTATTCCGAAGGCGTGGCCGTTATGCTGTTCTACCAGATCGGTGAACTGTTCCAGGCGGTCGCTGTGGGCAAGAGCCGTCAGAACATCAGCGCCCTGATGGATATCCGCCCGGATTATGCCAACATTGAGGCAGAGGACGGCAGCTTAGAGCAGGTAGATCCCGATGATGTAGAGATCGGAACCGTGATTGTGGTACGTCCCGGTGAAAAGGTTCCTATCGATGGTGTGGTAGTGGAAGGTACATCCACACTGAATACCAGTGCCCTGACCGGTGAAAGCGTCCCCAGAGAGATCACAGTGGATCAGGATGTGATCAGCGGCTGTGTGAACCTGACCGGATTACTTAAGATCCGTACCACCAAGGAATTTGGAGAATCCACCGTATCCAAGATTCTGGATCTGGTAGAGAATTCCAGTATGAAGAAGTCCAAGTCTGAGAACTTTATTACGAAGTTCGCAAGATATTATACCCCGGCAGTCTGCTACAGTGCTCTGGCACTGGCCATCCTGCCTCCTGTGATCAACCTGATCATGGGCAATCCGGCAGCCTGGAGCACGTGGATCATTCGTGCCCTGACTTTCCTGGTAATCAGCTGCCCTTGTGCACTGGTCATTTCCATTCCCCTTTCTTTCTTCGGAGGAATCGGAGCAGCAAGTGCCTGTGGTATTCTGGTGAAGGGGTCCAATTATCTGGAAGCGCTGTCTGAGACCAAATATGTGGTATTTGACAAGACCGGTACCCTGACCAAGGGTGTATTCGATGTGACGGGTATTTACCCCGGCAGGGATTTCACAGAGGATGAACTGCTTGAGTATGCTGCATATGCGGAGAGCTATTCCAGCCATCCCATCAGCAAGAGCCTGAAGATTTCTTACGGCAAGGAGCTGGAGGCGTCCAACGTCAGTGATGTGGAAGAAATCAGCGGACACGGCGTTACTGCCAAAGTAAATGGCAAGCAGGTAGCGGCCGGTAATGCGAAACTGATGAAGAGCCTGAATCTGTCCTATACGGAAAATACCGGTGTCGGTACAGTGGTACATGTAGCGGTAGACGGAAAATATGCCGGATACATCCTGATCTCTGATGTGATCAAGGATGGTGCGAAGGAAGCCATTGCATCTCTGAAGAATTCCGGTGTGAAGAAATGCGTTATGCTGACCGGTGACAGCAAAACAGTTGCAGAACATGTGGCCGGTGAGTTAAAATTGGATGAGGTACACAGTGAACTGCTTCCCGCAGACAAGGTAAGCTGCGTGGAGAAGCTGTTGCAGGACAAGAGCGAGAAGGAAAAACTGGCATTCGTGGGTGACGGTATCAACGATGCACCGGTACTTTCCCGTGCGGATATCGGTATCGCCATGGGAGCCCTTGGCTCAGATGCGGCCATTGAGGCAGCGGATGTGGTTCTGATGGATGACAATCCTGCCAAGATCGCTCTGGCTATGCGGATTTCCCGGAAATGTCTGCGCATCGTTTACGAGAACATCGTATTTGCGCTGGCAGTTAAGGCCATCTGCCTGATCCTGGGTGCGCTGGGTATCGCCAACATGTGGGTTGCTATCTTCGCAGACGTAGGAGTTATGGTACTGGCTGTGCTCAATGCCATCAGATGCCTGCGCATTAAAAACAATTAACCGGATGCAGTAAAAATATGTCGGCGTCATGAGATAGCCGGTATTCCGGGAGAACAGGTGGACATGCAGACTTTTTTTTCAGAAATTACAGCACTGTGCAGGAACGAACAATTTCTGCACAGTGTGATGGAAAAATATCATTATGATCCGGAAGAATACCCCAATCTGAAGAGGCTGGCAGGGGAGATGATCCCCTGCCTGGAGACAGAAGCGGGATGGCAGGACAGAGAAATCCAAGAGACTTTTCCCGGGAGGGATCAGTCTTTTTTGGCTGTAGGTATTACTCTGGGAAAAGGGATCGATGATTTACAGGAGAACTATTTACAGGACGGACTTTTGACAGAGAGTTATATGATCGAGGTGCTGTCCAGCGAATTATTATTAAAAAGCTATCAGGCCTATACGAAATGGGTTGCTGACCACAGAGAACTGCATGTGGCGAGATTGTATTTTCTAGGATCAGTAGCCGGGGAATCCGGAAGCTCGGAAAAAAAATTAAATGACCGGTTGCAGTTGGAAAATCTGCCCGTACTTTTGTGGGAATTGCAGATGCCCGTTACCTGTAATGAAGCTTACTGCATGATTCCGAAGAAAAGTGTGGTATTTTATGCGGAGTTGACGAAGGATCCTTTTACCAAATGTGCCGGAATCTGTCTGGGGTGCGGCAGGAGAGACTGCCCGAACCGCATGGAGGAAAAGGAGAATTTCCCTCTGCGGTTTGCGGACATGACGGACCGTCCGCTGTCCTATGGGTATGCCAGAATTTTTTCCAAAGCGGATGTAAAATAGGCTTATAGCGTACAAATCGGCAGAAAGTATTGTCCGAAATATTAAAATTCTGATAAGATTTATCAGACGACTTGTAAGTATAGAAAGAATATGGTATGATGCAATCGCTTTCAAAGAGGAAAGATATCGTGTGTACGGTGTCTTTCCTCTTTTTATGTATACAATGAGTCAAACACGGATTTGTGCCTGCACAGGAGGCTGTATTTGACGAAGATACATCATCAAGCGTTTTTTATTCGGTGATCAAGTAAAAGATTTGAGAAGAGAGGTGGCTTATGGAGGTATTTTTAGAGGTAACGGTACAGCATAAAAAATATCATGCGGGATTTATGGAAAGAATGCGACAGCAACCGGAAGTCACATCCTGCTATCAGGTAGAGGGGGAATATGATTTCCTCGTAAAAGCGGATGTGACATCGGAAAAGGAATTGGAAAAGCTGGAGCGCAGCGTGCGTAAGATTAACGGTGTCTGCAGTGTGCAGCCGGTCTATGCCCTGCAGGAGATCATATAGTCATACCCGGAGCAGGGCATTGAAGGTCTCCTCTAAATTCAGCCTGCCGTAGCCCCATTCCCGGTTGGGGTAGTTCAGACCCTGTGTACGCACGGCACCGCGTATGAAATAACTGCGGATCTCCCGGCTTTCCGCCAGCCGGTTATTGCCTTCAATGACTGACCATTGGAAAAACTGAGCCACAGCTCCGGCAGTGATAGCGGCAGCCATGCTGCTTCCCGTACGGCGTCCGTCAATGGTGGAGATATTGACTCCGGGAGCGGATAAGTCCGGACGGATCTGTCCGGTGCGCCCAAAGCCTCTGCCGGATTCTGCGTAAAAACTGTTGTTTTCCGCGTTGTAAGTAGAAACGCTCAGAACCTCCGGAGCCATCGAGGGCTCCGTCAGAGTCATGTCGGGATCCGGATTGAGAAAATATACCGGAGTAGACAGAAATTCTGTGATAGGCAGCCACATGTGAAAATTGCCGTTATATAAACTACCGGAAGCAGAGACATGAAAGGTCCAGATACCGGGGGTAGGATCCTGGATGCGTACAAGGATCAGTTCTTCACCGGAATTTTCTTCCACAAGAGCAGAGTCGATAGTGACTCTGCTTTTTTCGTAGATAAAGGAATAGGTCACGCTTTGCTGCAACCCAAGGCGCAGTTCGGGAATATTTTCCCCACCGGGAGTGCGGATGCTCAGATTAAAAGCATCCGGCAGAGCGCCCCAAAGCTCCAGCCAGAATCCGATACAGCCTTCACTGACCCGGATCTCCACATCCCGGGAATCCTCCCCAGGTGTCTGAGCGCTTAGTCTTCCATGGTAATGGTGTGAGGCGTTCCCTTGATTTCCCCCGCAGACGATGGCGGCGCGGCTCCTGCGGACGGCGAGGGAGGAGAGATACCGGGACAGAGCGGAGCTTCCTGCGTGATCCCCCTGATTCGTGCCCAACCCCAGACAGATGACTACCGGACGCTCGAAGAGCTGCACGAAGGATTCCGCGTATTTGATGCCCAGCATAATATCATTTTCCTGATAGGCGGGAACACCCTCGGGCACCAGATAAAAGCTTCGTAGATATTGCTTACATTCCTTGAGTTTTACCACAACGATGTCGGCACCCGGTGCAGCACCGATATAAGGATTGCCTTGTCGGACGACACTGCCGGCGGCGACTCCGGCGAGGATACTGCCGTGTCCGTCTTCGTCCCGGGAGGGAACGATGGAATAAGGATCCTCGGAGCGCAACGCCAGGTTAATATCCTCTCTGCGGTATTCAGAACCATATTTAAACCCCTCAGGTGGTATCCCGGTCTGAACCGTCTGATCCCAGATCGCCAGGATGCGGCTGTTGCCGTTCTCGTCCAGAAACACAGGATTTCGATAATCAATACCGGTATCAATAAAACACAGGATCACGCCCCGCCCCGTGAGACTTAGGGGCGGACGCTGTACCTGGGTGATCCCACTGGCGATCAGGTCTGCCGGATCAAAGGGAGCGGCACCGGGTGGCGTCTCACCGGAGGGAGATAGCTGCATGAGCCCATAAAGCTTCGGCATATTGTGATAGGGGAAAAAATCAATTTTCGGATTGCGGATTCCCAGATTGCCCAGATACAAAATCAAAAAATCTTCTCCGATGCGTTCATAACAATCATTGTCATCTCCCAGAAATTCCGATGCGGAAAAGTCTGTGATAATGTCATAAGTGTCCTCTGACAGGATCATTTCTTTGCAGTCCATGGGCGGTGCTCCATATCATACGAAGGAGTTAGATTAACCTATGCGGAAGGTTCGTTTTTGTTGCATATTGATTGATATAATGATATAATAAATAGAATATTATAACGAAAGAGACAGGAGCGTTACATATGGAATTTATTCATAAAATCAGAGCATTGCAGATAGGAAAAAGAAAGACTTTCCGAAGAGTTTTGCTGGCGGAAATCCTGCTGATATTATTGGGAATTGTCGGTCTGTTTGGCAGAAATGAGGTGTATGAATATCCGTCCGAAGGGGTAACGGTAAATACCGGAGTCTATCAGGACAATATGACTATAGAGCATATTTCATTAAAGCCGGGTCTCTACCGGATCCAGCTGCATTATGATACGGATACCAATATGAAGAATTTCTGTATTGTTGAGGATGATACTGTGGGATACCGGATGCTCCGCAACAGCGGAGAGCACCTCTATCAGGGACTGCATGAGACGGATTATCCGTTATGGCTGCTGCAGAAGTCGGATAATATACGTGTTACTGTTACCTACGGTGGAGAAGGAAACTATATGATCTCGGGGCTTACCATTCGGGAAACCAACGGTCTGGCAGTCATTTTCCTGTTTTTGGTTGTGGTGATCTCCATTCTGGTGAATCTGCTATATACTTATGTGCAGTATGACAGAGAGTATTCGTTATCTGTTTCGCAGAAGGGAATTCATTTCGGTCTGGCGCTCCTTTTGCTGTTCAGTTCCCTGCCTCTGCTGCAGGATACCATGCTGTCCAGCGGAGATCTGGGATACCATATGCTGCGTATGATGGGAATCAAGGATGGCATTCTGGCAGGGCAGTTTCCGGTACGGATTGCACCGAAATGGCAGCAGGGCTACGGATATGCGTCTTCGATCTTTTATGGGGAGACACTTTTGTATGTGGGTGCATTGTTCCGGCTGATCGGCTTTTCCTTTATTACCAGTTATCGACTGTTTCTTTTGTTTATCAATGCACTTACCATACTGGTGGCATATTACAGCTTTCGAAAAATTTTTGAAGACCGTAACATTGGCCTTTTATGTACAGTACTTTATACTTTGTCGGTATATCGTCTCTCCAAGACATATATCTGCGGATCGCTGGGTGAGACTTTCGGAATATTATTTCTGCCACTGATCGCCTGCGGATTTTATCTTGTATTTGCACAGGATGTTACGAAGAAACAATATCATTATTCCTGGATTCCGTTGACGATAGGATTTACTTGGCTAGTGCAGTCACACCTGCTGACGGGAGAACAGGCAGGCGCTTTCACTATTCTGTTGTGTCTGATCTTGATCAAAAAGGTATTCCGCAAGGAGACGTTCTGTTCTCTGGCAAAAACAGTGATCTACAGTGTATTGCTGAGTGCCTGGTTCCTAGTGCCTTTTGCTGATTATATGCTGCGGGGCGATTTTGTGATTCAGCATGTCTCTGGCAGAGTGATCCAGTATAGGGGACTGTATCTGACCAACCTATTATTTACTTTTTTCCGGAACGGCTACAATGTGTTCTATTCCGACAACGGAATGGCAGATAGTCAGCCCATGGGAATGGGAATCGCACTGACTGTGGCACTGTTACTTTGGGCGGGAATGCTCTTTTTCCGCAAAACCACGCACCTGCGCAGGGAAGAAAAGACGTTGGGCAAGATTGCCGGAGGTTTTGCCGTTCTGGCTATGTGGATGTGTCTGTCAATCTTTCCATGGGATAAGATTCATAGCCTGAACGATATTACCGCAACGCTGGTGTCAAGTATTCAATTTCCCAACCGTTTTCTGACCATTGCAACACTGTGTGCAGTACTGGTGGCAGGTGTTGTGGCCAAAGAGATCAAGGGACAGTATGAGACGCACGGATTGCAGTTCTATTTTGCCGGAATGATGGTACTGACTCTGTGCAGCAGTATTTACCTGATGGATGATATGCTTCAGACGGCTGACGATTACCGGATCTACGGAGAGGAAGGAATGGGAAGCGGCTATATTGCCGGAGCGGAATACCTGCCCTACGGAGCGGATGCCTCCCTGTTCTGGCCCCATGATCCTTATGCCGCAGAAACAGTGAATATTACGGACTATCATAAGGATGGAATAAAGATAGACATGCATTGTGAGAACCGGGGTGATAAGACGGAAACGGTGGAATTACCGCTTCTGTATTATTATGGCTACCGGGCATACGACAAGACTACCGGCCAGGAACTGACGATCACCACCAGTGATAATTATGCGGTGTGTGTGGAAGTTCCGGCAGGCTATGACGGAACGGTTCAGGTGACATTCAGAAGCCCCTGGTACTGGAGAGTGGCAGAGGCTGTGAGCTGGCTCAGCCTGCTGGGGCTGATCGCAGGGGTGACACTGGAGAAGAGACGGGAGAGGAAAGCTTCATGAAAATAACAGAAAAATTAAAATTCAAGGGAAATGGTATTTTCTGGTGCCTGGCCGGTATTTTTCTGACAGGAGCACTCCCGCTGCTTACAAATTATTGTCTGAATTCCTCGGAGGTTCCTTACCAGCTGGTTCGTATTGAAAATATGAAAGACTATTTGTCAGCGGGAATTTTTCAGATGGCAATGCCGGTAAACTGGCAGTATGAGCATGGTACGGCAGGTTTGGACGGAAATCTGTTCTGGCTGCTGCCGGTGCTTCTGCGAATGACAGGAGCTGCACTGGAAAGTGTTTACCGGATGTTTCTGATATGTATTTATGCCGTGACAGTGTGCTTTTCCTACAAGACACTGGAAGAAGGATTTCAAAATAAAAAAACAGCGGTGATCGGTACGGCACTGTATTGCTGGGCACCGTGGTATCTGGATGCCTTGTATGGAAGAGCCGCCATTGGGGAAGCGTTAGGCTACGCTTTCCTGCCGGTGTTATTACTGTTTCTGGTGAGGGCAGTCGGGCGGAAAAAAGGAAAACTGCCGCAATGGCTTCTTCTGGCCATAGCGATTTCCTTGCTGTTACAGTCTTCTTTTGCGGTTCTGGAAGTGGGAATGCTTCTGTTAGTGTTCTGCTGCGTATATTATCGCAGACAATTGCTGGAAAAAGACGGCTGGCTGACATTGGGAAAGGCAGTAGCGGCAACACTGTTGTGCAATTTGTGGTATCTGCTGCCGATGCTAAGATATCTTGTGGCATATCGTGATGTGGCAAGATATGTGGGAAGCCGTCCATTTCAGGAAAAGGGAGCTTTTCTTCTGCATTATCTGACCTTCTTTTTCCAGGGAGGTGCCACCTATGATTATAAGAGCAATGGGTTTCAGGGAACGGCTGCCATTGGTGTCGGTCCGGCACTTACGGGACTCTTCTTTTTCCTGCTGTGGCTGAAATTCAGTGGGGCGCTGCAGAAGAAAAACAGTAAAGAAGACAGCACTGCGGGATTGTTCTGGTGCGGAATGCTGGGAATACTTCTCAGTCTTGGCAGCTTTCCCTGGGATCTGCTCCGGCAGAATGCCGTGTTCCAGGTGCTGACCTTCAGTATGCAGTCTCCTGCGATCTTTATGATCCCGGCAATCTGCGGACTGACATTTATAGGATGCGGTCTCCTGAACGCTTACCGGGAGGGAAAATCCGCAACAGAAGCCACCATCCTGGAGACAGCGGTACTTGCGGCAGCTTTTGTGTCGACACAATTTCTGACCAATAAATTGCTGTTAGGCAGAGCACCTTTGTGGATCCGCCAGAAGGAAGATCTGCCGGATGTGGTTCTGATCGAAGCACCGCAGTTTCAGATGAGTGCCGCAGCCGGTGCAGCACAACTGGTAGCAGTGGCGCTCAGCGCTCTTGGCATAGTTGGGATCGTTATATACTGTATACTCACACAGAAGAAAAATCCGGACCGGAAAGTACAAAAGGAGGCAGCGTAGGAAATGGATATGTGGAAGAAATCTGAAATCCTGAAAAACAAAAAATTCCGTATTCTGTTGCTTCTGGAAGTTCTGTTACTGCTGGTGCCTGTGATCGGAATTTTGTGCGGCAATAAAACAATCAGCACTCTGGCAGATGCACAGGTGACAACGGAAGAGGGTGTCATCCGGGAAGCAAAAGGTTATTCCGTGGACGGCAGCAGCAATATCAGCGGTCCCTGGCTGGAAATGAGCGGTTTTTCCATGGCACCCGGTACTTATTGCTATTATGTGACGTATGACACGGATGACAACGGCGTAAATAAGATTAACATTACAAGTGATGGAGAAATCTACAGAGAATTGCTGGAAAACGAGCTTTCCCTGTATTCCGGGAGAACAGAAAGCTCCTGTGAGATCTATGTGACAAGCCGTCTGAAAGCGGATGAAGTAAACATCCACGCAGACTACTACGGAACCGGAAAGCTTACTATTAAGGATATCCGGCTGGTGAAAACCACTGCGTCCTACAGAATGCTGCTTGTGATGTTCCTCCTGGGATTTTTGCTGCTGGATTCGCTGATCATGTTGTATGTGTATATGGGAAAATATCCTCTTGCGCTGGAGAAGAAACTGGTATACTTCGGAATTCCCGCATTGGCGGTCCTGGCTTCCCTACCGGTATTTGTGGATTATATTATGGTGGGAGCCGATTTGGGATTTCACCTGCTTCGTATTGAATTCCTGGCGCAGAGCCTGGCACAGGGAATCTTTCCTGCGAGAGTAGAGCCCATGTGGCTGTATGGGCATGGCTATGCCAACTCACTGTTTTACTGCGATACATTTCTGGTAATTCCGGCAATACTTCGGCTGATCGGTTTCCCCATGAGTGTTTCCTACGATGGATATATCTTTCTGGTCAATCTGGCTACGGCGGTCATAGCGTATATCTGCTTCTGCGGAATTTTCCGTAACCGTGTGACCGGAATGTTCGGAAGTATGTTGTATACGTTGGCACCGTATCGCGTATACAATATTTATAACCGGAGTGCGGTAGGTGAGTACACAGCAATGATCTTCCTGCCGTTGCTGTGCTATGGTTTTTATCGGATCTTCACGGAAGATATGGAGAAAAAGGAGTACCGCCATTCCTGGCTGCTGCCGGTATTGGGCTTTTCCGGTATTATCCAGAGCCATGTATTAAGCTGTGAGATTGCGGGTGTGTTTACCATCCTTTTGTGCTTATTATGTATCCGAAAAGTATTCCGCAAAAGAACTTTCCTGGAACTGGTAAAGGTGGTTGTGGGAACGGTGCTGGCAAATATCTGGTTCCTGCTTCCGATGTTAGATATGATGCTGGCGGATCAATACCGTTATTCCAATAACAGCGGCGTATACATTCAGGATCGGGGAATTTTGGGGGCACAGATATTTTTCACCATGCAGAATGCCGGAAGCAATTCCAGATTTCAGGAGCTGGGAATGGTGGACACAGAGCCTATTTATATAGGTGTTGCCGTATTACTGGGAGTGATTGTGTATTTTGCTATCCGTAACAGGGAAAAGGAACAGGATCCGGCACATGATAAGGCAGCCAAGGTTGCATTTATTCTGGGATGTGTGGCAATTGCGGTAAGTACTTACTATTTCCCCTGGAATGCGCTGAAGGAAGCCAATTCCTTGCTGGAGCTTCTGACTACGATGATCCAGTTTCCTACTAGATTGACGACCATCGCAGCAATTGCCATGACTCTGGTGGCCTGCACGGCGGGACACTGGATGCTCCGGTGGAAGGATAAGGTGGCAAAGACCATATTCCTGGTGGCAGTCTGCGGCGGCTGTATCTTTTTCTCCATGTATCAGACTAACGATCTGCTGCAGACGAAAGATCAGCCGTTGAGATTGAATTCTATGGCATCCATGGGACATTCCGGCATTCTGGGAGCGGAGTACCTGCCTTTGGATGTGGAGTGGAATTTTTATTACCATGATGCATGGCCGTCGGACGGAGTGACAGTGGAAGCTTTTGAGAAGGAAAATCTGAACACGCTGACTACGGTGACGACTGTTGCGGGTCCCGGAGAGTATTATATCGATCTGCCGATGCTTTTGTACAAAGGGTATCATGCCAAGGATATGACAACGGGGAAAAAATTCCCGGTGACTGTAGGTGAGAACGGTCATGTCCGGGCAATCCTGCCGGCGGGCTATCAGGGAACTGTCAAAGTGTGGTATTCCGGCATGTGGTATTGGCGTGTGGCGGAAGGAGTCAGTCTGCTGTTCTGGGTGGCTGTGACCGCCTATGAAATCATCTCGCATAAGAAACAGCGGGAAAGGGAATAGCTGCCAAACTGATTTTTTGTTGAAAACAGAAAATGGAATATAGAAAAAGAAGCAGAAAAAGAGGATGCGGGTATGCCCCGGAGAACGTTTGCATAAAGTAGTAGCGAATAGTTCTGAGAGGAGATACCACATGAAACGTTTTTTCACGGAACACGAAAAAACACTTTGGCTCCTGCTTCTTTTTGCATGTATGTTTTTTCTGGGAAGAGGGATTGGAGCCATTGTATACGGACTGCATATGCAACAGGAAATGAGCCCCCGGGAAACAGTGGGAAGTGCATTGGAGAATACGCAGGAGGTACTTTCAGCAGAGAACTGGGGACTGGGATTCGGAACGGAAGGAACGCAGCCCACCGGCACGGCGTCTGCGGAAGAACTAAAAGAGTACAATGCTTATTATGTGGGAGATGCGGAGGAGAAAAAGATCTATCTCACTTTTGACTGCGGCTATGAGAATGGTAATAGTTCCGCTATATTGGATGCATTGAAAAGGCACAATGCACCGGCGACCTTTTTTGTGGTAGGACATTTTCTGGAGTCGGCGCCGGAGATGGTGAAACGCATGGTGGAGGACGGACATACGGTGGGAAACCACACCTATCATCATTATGACATGTCGAAAATTTCTGATCCGGCGGTTTTCCGGAAAGAGATGGATGACGTGAGGACTCTTTTTCAGGAGATCACCGGTACGGAGATGGAGATGTACTACCGGCCGCCTCAGGGAAAATACAGTAAGACGAATCTGCAGATGGCAAAGGATCTGGGGTATTCCACTTTTTTCTGGAGCCTGGCTTATGTGGACTGGAACGTGGATGCCCAGCCCAGCCACGAGGAAGCTTTTTCCAAACTGACAGGCAGGATCCACCCCGGAGCGGTGGTGCTGTTACATAATACCTCGAAGACCAATGGGGAGATTCTGGATGAACTGCTCACGAAATGGGAAGAAATGGGTTATACCTTCGGAAAATTGGAAGAACTGGTGCAGTAGGGTTTGACTTCCCCTGCACCATACCCTATAATAGAGGACAGAAAAATATACTGGAGGACAACCATGGAAAAAGAACTGGTAGTTGTCATTGATTTTGGCGGACAGTACAATCAGCTGGTCGCCAGAAGAGTCAGAGAATGCAATGTATATTGCGAAATCTACTCTTACAAGACAGACTTGAATAAGATAAAAGCGATGAATCCCAAGGGAATCATCCTGACCGGCGGCCCTGCAAGCTGCTATGAACCCGGTGCAGCTACCTGCTCCGAGGATCTGTTTAACTTAGGAGTTCCCGTGCTGGGACTCTGTTACGGCGCACAGCTGATGACCCATGTGCTGGGTGGTAAGGTAGAGCGTGCAGCCGTTCGGGAATACGGTAAGACTGAGGTGAAGGTAGACCGCAGTTCCAAGCTGTTTTCCGATGTATCCGAGAATACGATCTGTTGGATGAGCCATTTCGACTATATTTCGAAACTGGCACCCGGTTTCCGTGCCGTAGCTACCACTGCAAACTGCCCTGTGGCAGCCGTTGAAAATGCCGAAAAGGG
>ENA-OROE01001683-OROE01001683.1-human-gut-metagenome-genome-assembly--contig:-NODE-1683-length-13151-cov-3.019548_pt1 | contig 13151 bp, 9 predicted proteins | sample MGYA00242126_ERZ509044 | MGnify/ENA primary metagenome ERZ509044 (study PRJEB26280, sample SAMEA2338716) | human gut metagenome | biome: human gut; feature: human-associated habitat; material: faeces... | reverse complement strand
CAATTTCTTTTCTCAAAAACTGTTGTTCCTTCGGTATCTTCCCTATATGGTTAACGTAACTCCCCGTAATGCTACGGGACACGGCAGGGGAGAAGGGGAAATGCAGATTCCTCTCATTCATTAACATTCAAGTCTATCCCCATGAATTTTCTACTGAACCTATATTTATACACAGCCCCGCACAGATGTCATCTGTGCGGGGCTGTGTATATTGGGATTTTATCCTTGCCTACTGCGTTAAGGAACCGATACGAGTGTAGCTCGGTCGTTTACTTTGACTATATAGATTCCTGCGGTGGGGACAGTGAACGATTGGGCTTGTTTGTCGAATAGGTGTTTCCCGGTCATTGTGTAGACTGATATCGATTCGTTCTGGTAGCCTTCAATTATGATTTCCCGCCCTATGGCATATACTTTGTTTCCCTGCTTAGGCATGGAAATTCCCGATGCCCAACCTTCGCTTTGCAGGGTGACGGGAATCGAAGGTAGAATGTCGTTACCTGTGAGGTAGTCGTATTGGACGTAAGAGGCCCCGAAATGGAGAGAGTTGTCCTTGACAGAGGCATTTTGAAGATTGCTCATGCGGTCGATCCGAAAGCCTTGACCGATCCAATCCGTGAGGTCGAAACAATTCTTGTCGTTGACGGTCACGGTACAGTCTCTCCCGTTTCTGAAAGTGGCAGACGAGAGAGCCGTATTACTTGACAAATCGAGCATAAAGAGGGGGCTTCCGCTACACTCAAAATCGGAAAGTGAAGTGCAAGATGACACGTCGAGGTATGAAAGTCCGGAATTTTCATAAAGAGAGACGGAGGTTAACTTTTCGTTTGTGAGCGATAGGTTCGCAAGTCTCGGACAATTTTGCAAATGAAATGTGGATAATTCTGTGCAGCCCGACACGTTCAGCTCTTCGAGCATTGTGTTCCCGCCGATAACCAGTGTCCTGATGGAATCGTTTGTCGGGCGGAAAGTCGTAGCGTTACTGCCCGACAGTCGAAACATTTTGAGGGAAGGAAGACGGGTAAAATCGAACTGGTCGATGTCGTCGAGTGGGTTATTGTCGGCCATGAGGTCTTGGAGAGCCGGGAGAATCCCGAAAGAAAAGTTTCGCAATCGGTTGTCTTCACAAGATAAGTAAGTCAATTTGGGTGAGTTGGATATACGCAATTCTTCTATGCGGTTGTCTCCGCAAGCCAGCCATGCGAGATCGGGGTGATTTTCAAATATGAGGGTGTCTATATTGTTGTGCTGGCAATTTACTTCGGATAGATGCGTGTTTCCCGAGAGGTCGACCGCTTGGAGTTTGTTGTTCAAGCAGTCCAACCTTGTGAGGTTTTTGAAGAATTCGAGTCCTTTTAGTGTTGTTATATTGCGTTCGTTTACATTGATATAAGTTGTTTCGTTAAATTCATAGTCGGACATATAACCGTCGTTCAACCAGTCTATGGTGTGTAAATATTTCTGAAAAGCCGTGTCGGGGAAAACGGTAACATCGTCAATAGCGAGATAGTGCTCAGGGGCTATCATGAACGGAACCGAGTTGTACTCGGTCGGGCCGATAATCTCACCGATGCCGTCATTGTCCAAATCGGTGAAGATATCGACTGTGGCGATAGTTCCCTGTTCGGCTGTCAATAAGGAATTGTAGACGTATGTCTGTTCCTCGCCTTCTTTCAGTACGAGGAAATCGCTTTCAAAAGGTTGGGCTATACCGTTCCCGGAGGCTTTGTCGTAACAAAAAGCGTTGATGCAGCCGATAAAGCAGCCCGAGGTACAACGTACCGTGAAAGAGGCTTCGAATTTATCCGGAGACACGCAGCCTTGATTTTTGACCGCAATGGGCGAGACGAGTTCCAATACGCTTGTTTCGGGTGCGGGCAACACGGTTATGTCTTGTTCGCATATTGGCTGGTATTTGACTCGTAACTGCAATTTGTATTCTCCTGCCGGAACGGGTCTGTCCATGGCGCCTATTAGGATTTCGCTCCAAGAAAAATCGATTGTATCTCCGGGAGTCAAGTCTACCGGCCTTTGTTTGCTCCAAGAGTATGAATTGTCGGTTCGGGTGAGAAGAAGTTGTATATCTCCGGAATACTCATAACCTGTTACGGAGAGTTTTATATCGAAGTCGGCTCGTTTCCCGCTATACAGCTCGTGCTTGGGGGTAATTTGACTTGTAAATATGGGTTCTATCGCCGGAAGCGAGAAGTTTTTGCCCTCATTGGATACTGTTAGCGACAGGTATTGTATTTTATTGGAAGGGAACGGAACTACTTTTGTTTGATTCTTGCCCGTTATTCGGTAAATAGGGTAAAGATTGTATTCGCCGATTGGCAGCTCCGGTAAATTATCGAGGGGGATATCAAAGAAATACCGCTCATTGTATTGGGCCGGAAAAGATTCTGTGGTTATGAAGTGGAATTGGGAGTCTCCTCCATTCGATGGCTTGATTTCGATGCCGGTCTCGATGCTTATAGTTTCCTCACCGGCGTTTATCACATCGGCATTATAGCCAAAACTTCCATTTTGGGAATCTGTTAAAAACAAACTCCCGTATCCGATAATGGAGAGGGGAACGTGTCGGTTCGCATCGGGGCGCTCTATACCGTAAACGATACATTGTCCCGAACTGTAATCGCCCGCTCCTCCGCCGATACCGACATCGCTCAAACGAATGGCATAGAGACGGAAATAGCCGTTGGCATGACCACCCCACCCGAAATTGAAATGGAAATAGCCGTTCCCGTCGTATCCGTCACAGACGAACGCATGCACACCTCCGGCATAATATAGAGGTCTATTTTCTGATAATTCGTTATAAATAAGGTCTTCCCATGTTTTAATGCCATATTGGTCTTTTTCGGCGTAAAGTACTCCGTTGTATCCGAAATAGTCGTTCAGGGCAGGAGCGATATTTGTTGAAAAAGCGGCACTTTCGGTGGCTCCGTATTTCATTTTTACCGCCACACCGCAATGGTACATCAGTTCGGCCACTTCCGTGCAGGCTGTTTCTTCGCTTCCCGTTCCGTATGTAGGGGTCATTTGTTCCCAATTGTATCGGGCTTTGCTGAAATCGACATCTCCGTAGGAGCCCGATCCTTGTTCCGGCCAACGGTGGTGATACATGAGGATAGACATGGCGGTAGCCACACACCCCGTGGGAGCATGTTTCCCGTTTATAATCGGAGTTAGACGATTGTAAGGATCGTCTTGATTCCACATAGCCTCGCATAGCGGGGCGATAGCCGGTTTGTCGGGGGTAGAACCTTTGGGAGAGGCCGATATCGACTGTGTTTGATTTGCGGCCCATTCCAGTTCATCGGCGTAGCTATTCAATAATTCCCTTAATCCATCTGGAATATTGTGAGGGTCGAAGCTACCTTCGTCTGCGTAACCCAAGACTATCGGTTCGTTTTGTGCTCCGACGACAACGAAGCCGTCTGTTTCGCCTCGGTTAAAGATATAATAAGCCGTTTCGTTGTTACTCAGCATTCTTTTTTCGGCTAATTTTAGTCGTGGGCTTTGTCGGGAAATGTCTCGTTTGGAGGGAATTTTTGTAATCCGTTCGTTGAAAAATCGACAAGCCTCTGCGCGGGCTGTTTCTTCATCGATCGATTGGGCTTGGAGTAGCAAGGTACAAGCACTCAGCATGCCAATCATAAAAGTAAGTTTTATTTTCATATCATGTTGGTTATTGGGATTTTCATTCTCGGCTTATTGCTTAAATATCTTTGTTACAAATATAATAATATAAAAATTTTTTATCCCGATTTTATAAAGAAAATATAATTGTCTATATTATTTTATAATAAGAGACTCTTTGATTTTGAAAATACACGAATGGGGCGCGAGGGGGATATTGCGTCCGAAGGCGATGGAGTTTGAGGGCAGGACTGTTACCCGGTAATTTGATTTGCGCTTGTGGCTTGGTAGGAATTTGAAAGGGCTCATTGATACTTCAAATCCCTTCGTTCTTGCGGCCACCTCCCCTATATTTTGCTGGGCAAAAACACCCCGCAATGCTGCGGGACACGGCAAGGGAGAAGGTTAGAATGTTTTGTCTTGTTGCGTAGAAAACTACAAAAGCTAAGAAATGTGTTGTACTCCTCCTCTGCGCACGAATGTGCGATAGGGGAGGTGTCCGTAAGGACGGAGGGGTTGAAAACAACATCATATCAGTCTGTTTATACCGGACATATCCCTTTCTCCCCTGCCATGTCCCGCAGCATTACAGGGCACAGCAGGGGAGGAGGGTGGAAATCTTTCGACAACATCGTTCTGCTGCTGTTTTAATTTTTCTTTGCTTTGCGGGTATTTCTCCTTCTCCCCTGTTACGTTAGTAGAGTATAGGGGGGAGACACAGAAGAAACGACAGTTTCTGAGGAGAGGGGTTAAGAAGAATCGCTTAGAAATTTTTAAAGGGTTTAGAAGAACCTCTTTCCTATCCCATGCACCATGCCGTTGCGGGCTGCGGCGAAACGGGCAGATGCGGGAAATATCCTTTGGGAGAAGGAGGCGGAGGTGTAGGCGGCGCAGGAAGAACTTTGGGCAACCGGAGCGATTTGCCGGTCTTCTTGCGACGGCTGCATTTCGCCAATCGCCCCTGCTTCCATTGTTTGCGTTTTTCCTCCATATCCTTTTTCACCTCATCTTTGGCAGCCCAATAACGACGAGCGACCTCTTCCCAAAAACGACTGGCAAATTCTTCATAAGGATGCTTTTCACCCTCGGGCAAATCATATGCATCGGTCTCGTCAATGGCACTGACAATAGACGAAAAATAGTATGCCGCGCGTTTACACCATCGGTAACGCTGCACATATTCCCCCGGCAAACGTCCCTCGGCTATCATTTTGTCGATGTCGTTGTCGGTTTGTTGCTCTTCCTGTTCCCGACTGTGCCGTTCGAGCGTATCGACACAGCGGGTTACCGCCGTGATCTGTTTCGGTTGAGTCTTGGGATCGAGCTCCAACAGCTCGTTATAGTATTTGAGCAGTACGGCTTGGCGGGTCGATTCTATCGCCGTGCGCAAGTTTACAAAAGGTTCTTCTACCATCGTCTCGTATTTTTCGACAAATGTATGATCGAGATACGTTCTTTTTTATGGCATAACCGAACTTTAAACAGACCGCTCAACAGAATGCATTAATAAGAAACGGCACGCTTACTTCGAGTGCTATGCCATGTAAAATAGCTATCGGTATAAGTTCTTCTCCCTTATACGAACTTCGCACGATCATGGGAAGGCACACGTCCATCGAATTGATACCCGCTACCGAAATAGGAACCAACCTCCCACCCCAACGAGCGAGAACGGGTGTACCGAACAAAGCGATCATCTCGCGTATGACATTGGCGAGCAAAGCGATAGTCGCCAACTCGGCAGCTCCTTGCGGACCGAGAGTGGCACTTTTAATATCGGCTATCAACACCGACGATAACGAGTAATACCCGAAACCGCTGCCGATCGTCAAACAATCGTTCAAATCACGCCCATGCAGCAAAAAAACACCTATGGCCGAAAATAAAAGTGTGCCACCGATAGTAAAAACAGGCAAAAGAGACATGCGGGGATTAAGCGAATGGAATAATCCGCGTAAATCGTTGTTCGAACCTAAACTAATTCCCACTTGTACAATCAACAGCGAAAGAATAATTATAGGCAAATCATGACCGAGCAACCACTCCGGAGCGAAATCGCCCAACCCTACAAATACCCCAGCAAGGAAACAAACCAAAATCATCAAATTCCCTTTCATGATTCACCTCCTTTCTTAAAAAACAAACGTTGAGCTACACGAGCGGCCACAATACTCCCAAGCACACCGAGGCAAGCAATTACAGCCGCTTGCCAACCGAAATTGTAAAAATTATCTACGAGATTACGATCGGACCCTATCGACACCCCGAACACAAATAACAGGACACAAACGGTAATCTGTATGCTCCATTTCGTCACGCCGACGAAAGAACGTCCGCGCAACATATATCCTACGCCAACACCCAAAACCAAAAGGATCAAAATACGAAACATAATTTGACTGTCTTTTATGCCACAGACTACAACGACTCCATCGTCGTATCCGAGCTACGTTTATACGAATGAAAATAACCGGATAGGGCTTTCGCCCGCAAAAGGGGAAAAGAAAACGAGATTTTATAAATTATCCCCCTAAAAATCGATTGGCAGTCAAATAAAGCCACTGAACCAATGGACATGCACGATCGAAAGCGCACGTACTCCCCTGCGCCTTACACCGAAACAAATATGCTTGCCCTGTTGAATCATACGAATAACTGAATAAAAATTCGAATGCAAAGGTAATACTCTTCTCCGAATTCTCCAAATCAGGCACACCATTTTGTTTTCGCTACCGAGGGGAAAAGAAAGAATACATCTCAACTTTTCCATGTATTTCTTTCCGCCTTTATCGGGCGGTGAAGTCGCAAGGAAGACGGAGGAAAAAGGGTGAGGACTGTCCGAGCGGAGCGAGTTTCGCAGACCCCGACGGCGACCGTAGCGACGAACCAAGAAACTCCGCCACCACCAATACAGTACTTGAAAAGAAGAAATAAAACCCAATTCTGCGATAACGAAAGTATGATTCTCAAAAAAATAGATAACGCACAGACAAAACCGAGGCTTGTTTCTATTAACCCTTTACACTATCTTTGCACGAAGCAAAGGAAAAGAAAAGTGGAACAAGATTTTCTGAACAGTCTGAACGACCAGCAACGCGAAGCTGTGCTCTATACCGATGGACCGGAATTGGTTATCGCCGGAGCCGGGTCGGGTAAAACAAGAGTACTTACCTACAAAATAGCACACCTGCTGCAAATGGGATATCCACCCCACCGGCTGCTAGCACTCACCTTCACCAACAAAGCGGCCAACGAAATGAAAGAACGCATCGCCGCATTGGTAGGGACAGAGACAGCTCAACGCTTGTGGGCAGGGACGTTTCACTCCATTTTCTCCCGCATACTTCGAGCCAATGCCGACCGGCTCGGTTATCGTCACGACTTCACCATCTACGATGCCTCCGATTCCCTGTCGCTTATAAAAAGCATTATCAGAGAACTTCAACTCGACGATAAGACATACAAACCCTCAACCGTGCAGGCGATTATTTCCCATGCGAAAAACGCCCTCATCGAACCGCAAGCCTATGCGCGAAACCGGGAACTTATCGAGATGGATACTCGTTCGAAACGGCCCCTCATTCACGAAATATACCGTATCTACCGACAACGCTGTTTCGTGTCGGGGGCAATGGATTTCGACGACCTGCTGCTCAATACCAATATACTTTTCAGGGATCACCCCGACGTGCTGCAACACTATCGCGACCTGTTCGCCTACATCTTGGTAGACGAGTATCAAGATACCAATTTCGCCCAACACCTCATCGTCAGCCAGTTAGGAAAAGGCCACAATCACATCTGCGTGGTGGGCGACGATGCCCAGAGCATTTACTCGTTCCGGGGAGCGAATATCCACAATATACTCGGACTGAGTAAAGAGTACCCGGGATTGAAAATATTCAAACTCGAACGAAACTACCGTTCCACACAAAATATCGTCAATACGGCCAACAGCCTCATCGCCAAGAACAAGGAACAAATACCCAAACAAGTATTCTCCGAAAAAGAACAAGGAAACAAAGTACAAGTAATAAGTGCCTATTCCGATTTCGAAGAAGGCTTTATCGTCTCGAACCGTATTGCCGAAATGCGTCTCACGACTCACTGTGATTACAACGACTTCGCTGTCCTCTACCGCACGAACGCACAGTCCCGTGTATTAGAAGAAGCTCTGCGCAAGCGCAACATACCCTACCGCATCTACGGAGGCATGTCGTTCTACCAAAGGAAAGAAATCAAGGACGCCATCGCCTATTTCAGATTGACGATAAACCCCGATGACGAAGAAGCGCTCAAACGAGTCATCAACTATCCCACACGAGGAATCGGAAATACCACTCTCTCGAAACTCATCGAACGGGCACACTCGCAGGAATCCAGTATATGGAATGTGATTTCCGACCCCATAGGCTACAACTTGGCCATTAACAACGGCACATTGAACAAGTTGAAAACCTTCAAGGACCTCATAGACGAATTACGCTACGAAGCCGATAAAAAGAACACACCGGAACTGGCAGAAACGATTATCAAGCGGTCGGGTATTTGGGGAGAAATTTCCTCGGATCGTACCCCCGAAAACATCAGCCGACAAGAGAACATCGAAGAACTTTTGAACGGTGTCCGTGAATTTTGCGCCCTGCGCGAAGAAGCCAGAGAAGAACAAACCTCCCTATCCGACTTCTTAGCCGAAATTTCTTTGGCGACAGATCAAGACAACGGCGATGAAACCGAGCAAGACAAAGTAACCTTGATGACGGTCCATGCATCGAAAGGATTGGAGTTCAAACAAGTTTTCATTGTTGGAGTAGAAGAAGACCTCTTTCCTTCGGCCATGAGTAAAAACAGTGAACGGGAAATCGAAGAAGAACGACGTCTGCTCTATGTGGCCATCACCCGCGCAGAAGAAAACTGCACCCTCACGTATGCCCTCTCCCGCTATCGTAACGGACAAACGGTCTCCTCTCCTCCAAGCCGGTTCATCAAAGACCTCGATTCTCGATACGTCGATATGCCGGTACAAACCAAACAAGAGTCTCCCAGAGAAACCATATCGTGGAACCGATTTCCATTCGATACGGAAAGACCGCGCAAAACTTCCCGATGGAACGAAGAAGATACGGATCGCACACCTGCACCGAGACCATTCACTGCTCCGTCTCCGGGCAAACGGTTGACCAAGATAGACTCTAAACCCACAGGTGAAACCCATTCTACGACACAATCCACAGTTGCAACCGCTGCCGGGCAAGTAGAAATAGGAACATTCATCTGCCATGCCCGCTTCGGAAACGGAACCGTTACAGCCATAGAAGATACGGGAGACAACTGCAAAATAACCGTCGAATTTGAAAACGTCGGACGCAAACAGCTCCTGCTCAAATTCGCCAAGTTCACAATCATAGAATAATTTTTCATACGTCATGCACGATACGCTATCGCAAATACCATCGCCCTGCTATGTTCTCGAAGAAGAACTATTGCGCCGCAACCTCGCTCTCATTCGCTCCGTCAAAGAAGCCGCCGGAGTAAATATTATACTGGCGTTCAAAGCCTATGCCCTTTGGAAATCATTCCCCGTCATACGGGAATATATTCCGCACTCCACAGCCAGCTCCATACACGAAGCACGGCTGGCATTCGAGGAGATGGGCAGTCCGGCACACACCTACTCACCGGCCTATACCGAGCGGGATTTCCCGACAATACTCAAATACAGCAGCCACATTACCTTCAACTCCCTGACTCAATTCGAACGGTTTTACCCCCAAGTAGTAGCCGACGGCAACCGGGTATCGTGCGGGTTGCGTATCAACCCCGAATATTCCGAGGTAGAAACCGACCTCTACAATCCCTGCGCACCGGGTTCCCGCTTAGGAATAACCGCCGACAAGCTGCCCGAACTTCCGCAGGGCGTGGAAGGACTTCATTTCCACACCCTCTGCGAGTCCACCTCCTACGACCTCGAAAAGACTTTGGCACAAGTCGAAAACCGATTCGGGCATTTGCTCCCCCATATCAAATGGCTGAATATGGGTGGCGGTCACCTCATGACCCGCAAGGATTACGATACCGCACATTTGATTAACCTCCTCCGGGGCTTCAAACAAAGACACCCCGGCCTCGAAATCATTCTCGAACCCGGTAGTGCGTTCGCTTGGCAGACCGGTACATTAGTATCCACCATAGTCGATATAGTCGAGAACCACGGTATCAAAACAGCCATTCTCGACGTCTCTTTTGCCTGTCACATGCCCGACTGTCTCGAAATGCCCTATAAACCGGCGATACGAGGCTCGGTAGAACCCGCACCCGGCACATACGCCTATCGTATGGGAGGAAACTCTTGTCTGAGCGGCGACTATATAGGAGACTGGCATTTCGACCACGAATTGCAAATAGGAGACCGAATCATATTCGAGGATATGATTCACTATACGACAGTCAAGACAACCATGTTCAACGGAATCCCCCACCCCTCCATAGCCTGCCTCAAAAGCGACGGGAAAGCGGAAATCTGGCGGGAATACGACTACTACGACTATAAAACCCGAATGGATTGACAAGACATCGATCCCCCGGAACAAATCACAAAATACATTTGTTAATCGACAAAAAGCATAAAACAATGGGAACATTCTTAGGTATCGTAGCACTGCTCATCACCCTTGTCGCATTTATTCCCCTATTGGGATTTCTCAACTGGGTGGCCATACCCATATCGGTCATTTTCCTCACCATCTGTGCCATTCTCAAATCAGACAATGGCAAAACCCTCTGCATCGTATCTATCGTTTTGGGTATACTGCGCCTTATGCTTGGTGGAGGGATATTCTAATCTCCTACGAGACAATGAAAACTGTTTACAAATCAAAGGTCGATAAAGGCTTGCTAATCGCCATTATAGCAATTGTCCTTCTGTCCTACCTGCCGCTCCTGTTCGAATTCTCTTGGATAGCCCTCGCCTTATTGGTCGTCACGGCCGCTTTCATTGCCGACCCATTCTGTAACACGCTGCACATCAAATGCGGCATATTCTTGTCGTCCTCCTTCCCGATCGACCGAATAACGAAAATCTCGAAAACCAATAGTTGTTTAAGCGCACCGGCCTTATCGATGGACAGGATAGAAATCCGCTTCGCCGACAAAAAGACTCTCGTCTTGTCTCCCAAACAGAGGCAAGCATTCATCGATCATCTAAGGAGTCTCAATCCCGATATAGTTGTAAAGCCACCTCTCTGATACGGAATGATTCCCCTACTCTAACGTGAGAAAGTCGGCGGCTAAACGAACAGACTCCCCGAATGCCGTAGGCTGTCCCGGCACGGTGATAAAGAGATGCACCGTATGAGGCAAAACCGTATGGCTCACGGCAACGCCGAGCCCGGAAAGTCTGGCCGCCAATTCCTTCCCCTGACATAAAAGAATATCCCGCTCGGCATTGACGATAAGCGTCGGCGGTAGCTGTTTCAGTAGCTCGTCATCGGCTACACCCGGCGAGACAAGAGGCTGTCGAGCATCTCCTGTACCGATGTATGCGGCATTGAAAGCCTCCATCAATTGGGCATCGAGACCATATCCCTCGGCATAGTTTTTCCACGAAGACGAACCGTCTGCCCAAGCTTTTGTCACCGGATAAAACAGCACGAGCGAACAAAGTGAAGAGCACATCGTTCCACTGTCCATGCGGCAAGAGTGAGAATCCTTTGCAAGAATTAGGTTAAGAGCCGTAGCAAGAGCAAGATTCCCGCCCGAACTATCTCCGCCGATAGATATCCGATCGGGAAGAAAGCCATACTCCCCGGCATGCTCGAAAGCGAATGCGACGGCCTCGGTACAAGCATTGAGGGCGGCAGGATAAGCATGTTCGGGTGCTAAGGGATATTCCACGGCCAACACAGCAATCTTTGCCCTATACGATAACCCCGCACAAAAATGAGCGCAACTATTGATACTCCCGAAACACCAGCCACCCCCATGTAAGTAAATCAACACAGGCAACGGAATAGTATCGAATCCGGCAGGGCGATACAAACGATAACACCCTCCGATATCCGCTGCCACTACCCCACTTTTCGATTCAGGGTTCGTATTACGCGAATTACGCACAGATATCAAAGCGGTACAATCCCCGTTTATGGCGCGACGCACGGCATCGGCCTGTGTCTTTTGTAAACCCGCAGGCAAAGATTGAAGAAACGCACAAGTCTCCTTCTCCATCATTACACTGCTCTGCGCTCTGCCTCTCAATGAAAATACGATAAGTACGGCACACATGATCTTTTTAGACACATAAAAAGCCGTACGACAAATACCCAACGGTTCCATACATTCATTATCCCTTTGATTGAGCTATCAAAGATACGCTTTTCCACACAAAACACACCTACCAACACTGTAATTCAATAGTATTTATCCGTGGTATTCTCAACACATAAGAAATTAACAGTTTAAAATCCAACTAAATTAATTATGATTTAATTTCAAATCCGTACCTTTGACATATTAAATACAGCTGCTGCTGGTAAGAGCCGTACTCCTTTAAGGTTGTGATTCGCTTTCAAATTTGCAGCTCTGGCATATTAAATACGGCTGACGGACTTATCGATTATGAAATTCTTTCCAAGCAGAAAGCCATTGTCTACATCCAAAACAAGCAATTCATATTCATTTAGTAATTCTTAAACAGCATTTACAGCTATTGTACCGCTCCGTGATTTTCCTTATCTTCGCAAACCAAATCAATAAATGCAATATGAAATTCAAGATATTAGTTCCGTTGCTATGTCTATGTTTCCTGAGTAGTTGCTATACGTCCCAATTAGTAAGTAAATTCTCAGGCACACAAGTCGAATTAGGTATGAGCCAAAATGAGTTTATCCAAAAGTTTGGCAAACCGTTTAACAAAGAAATGGCTTATACTTACGATAAGCACAAAAGGGAAACATTGTTTTATAAAGAAGATTTATATCGGGGAAGTTGGTTCATCGTCACGACAGCTTTTACTTTTGTCGATTCCAAATTGGTCAGCCAAGAGATTGTCAGAGAAGAAAGGCAATTCAATCACGAAGAACATCCTCGTCGGGAAAAACATCAATCTTCCACAACTTGCCCACGTCAAAATTTCCTCCTATCTTGTACCAATATTTAACCCGTCATTCTTGATTTTCAATATTCCCAGCATTTTACACGAATATTCAAGAAAGCGATAGGTGTGACACCGAATGAGTCTCGGATATAGGCATGGAAACTGTATATTAACATTCCCTATTGTATCAATTTGGAAACAAAGTAGTTAGCATTAATTTAACCCCATTCGATACACAAACATTTGCCTTGACGACGTAGTATTTAGCCAAAGTTTGCACCTCATCGTTGTGAGTCACTTTCAAATTTGTACCTTTGACATATTAAATACAGCCGTCTTTTGCCGCTATAGCGATGAAGCGGAGTTGTGATTCGCTTTCAAATTTGTATCTTTGACATATTAAATACAGCCCAATTTG
>ENA-OROE01001669-OROE01001669.1-human-gut-metagenome-genome-assembly--contig:-NODE-1669-length-13236-cov-47.721190_pt1 | contig 13236 bp, 10 predicted proteins | sample MGYA00242126_ERZ509044 | MGnify/ENA primary metagenome ERZ509044 (study PRJEB26280, sample SAMEA2338716) | human gut metagenome | biome: human gut; feature: human-associated habitat; material: faeces... | reverse complement strand
CTGATGTTGAAACTTTATGCAAAAATATAACGATTAAATAATATACAATGAAACACACTATCTCTCTTTTTATATGGACAGTATGTATTCTGCTACTGCCATTAGAGTTCATCCATGCAGAAAACAATCCTACCGAGCTGCTAAAAAAGCTCCAAAGTCTTCCGGGAATTACCGACATTAAGCCGCTCGAAAGCAATGCATATCCCGAAAAATATGTTTTATTCATCGAGCAATTGCTCGATCCTAAACACCCGGAAGCCGGTAGTTTCAAACAACGAATCATCTTAGGTCATATTGGTTTTGACCGTCCTACTATCTTGGTAACCGAAGGATATGCCGCCACTTATGCGTTAGCACCACGATATCAGGAAGAGCTCTCCAAACGATTAAACGCCAATCTGGTATTTGTGGAATACCGTTATTTTGATGCATCCATGCCTGACCCTTGCAACTGGGATTACCTGACCGTAGAAAACTCCCTGTATGACTTACATCACGTCACCACCACCTTTAAGCAACTTTATCCTCAAAAATGGATTTCGACAGGAATCAGTAAAGGAGGGCAAACCACCATGTTCTATCGTGTCTACTTCCCTGACGATGTTGATTTCTCCGTTCCTTATGTAGCTCCCCTCAACAAATCACTGGAAGACGGGCGCCATGAACCTTTCATTGCCGAAACAGTCTCCACAGCCCAAAATCGGGAAAAAGTAAAAGAATTCCAATTGGAAGTATTAAAAAGAAAGGCTGAGTTACTGCCTATGTTCGAGAGATATTGTTTAAACAAAGGATATACTTTCCGTGTACCCATTACAGAAATCTATGATTTCAATGTGCTGGAATATTCCTTCGCATTATGGCAATGGGGCACTTCCGTCACTAAGATACCTTCACCCAAAGCCGACAATCAAACTATCTTCAACCACTTCATCGCTATCTGTGAGCCTGATTATTTTTCGGAGCAATCCCCCTATCCTTCTTTTAATGTACAAGCAGCCAAGGAATTAGGGTATTATGGATATGATACCAAGCCTTTTGAAAAATATCTCACTATCAAAAGTAGCAAAAACTATATGTACCGGGTTATGCTTCCGGCCGATTTGCAGCACCTCAGCTTTGATGATACGCTCTATAAGAAAACGGTGAAATTCTTGAAGAAAAACGACCCGAAAATGATTTATATCTATGGAGGAGATGATCCATGGACTGCATCGGGCGTCACCTGGCTGGAAGAAAAAGAAAATATCAAGGTATATACATTACCCGGTGGCAGTCACCGCACACGTATCGGCAGCTTCGATAAAAAAACACAAGAAGAGATCATGACACTCATAAACCGGTGGTTAAAAGAGTAGACTTTCTTCATCGCCGGCTCCCGGCAAATATAACAATACCAAAGAATCCCATTTTACCGTCTTCTTGCATAGAGACAGCAAAATGGGATTCACTTCATATTATTAACACTCTAAAGTATAAAGAAGGCACTTTCATTACAACGGCATATTGCCATGCTTTTTGGGAGGATTACTTTGGTTTTTGTTGTGACACATATCCAAAGCCTGAGCCAGTTTATATCTTGTATCGCGCGGCATAATTACTTCATCAATCAAACCGCGTTCGGCTGCACGGTAAGGGTTGGAAAACTTATTCTCATACTCCTTTATTATCTCCTGCTTCTCTTCGGGAGTCGATTTACGATACAGGATGTTTACTGCACCCTCGGCACCCATCACTGCAATTTCCGCCTGTGGATAAGCCAGATTCACATCAGCACCTGTCGGCTTGCTGGACATGACGATATAGGCTCCACCGTATGCCTTACGGGTAATCAGGGTTACTTTGGGAACTGTGGCCTCGGCGTATGCATACACGATTTTCGCACCGTGGCGAATAATGCCGTTGTGCTCCTGCACCGTGCCGGGAAGAAAACCGGGAACATCCTCAAAAGTAATCAAAGGAATATTGAAACAGTCGCAGAAACGGATGAAGCGAGCAGCCTTGTCACTGGCGTCGATATCGAGCACACCGGCAAGGTAAGCGGGCTGGTTGGCAACGATACCCACCGAACGACCTCCCAAACGACCGAATCCCACTACCACGTTCTTGGCAAAATGAGGCATTACTTCGAAAAAGTACTGGTTGTCCAGCACCGGTTCGATAATATCTTTGATGTCGTAAGGCATATTGGGGTCTTCGGGAATAACGGTCTGAAGTGCTTCTACCTGGCGATGAATATCATCCGCACAGGGGGCAAGGGGAGCATCCTCCATATTGTTGGAAGGCAAGAAGCTCAACAACTCGCGAATACTCATCAGAGCTTCCTCTTCATTATTACACATAAAGTGAGTGACACCACTCTTGGAACTGTGAGTATAAGCGCCACCCAGTTCTTCTTTTCCTACCTCTTCATTGGTCACCGTCTTTACCACATCAGGACCGGTAATAAACATGTGGCTTTGCTCTTTCACCATAAAGATAAAGTCGGTCAGTGCCGGAGAGTAGCAGGCACCACCCGCACAAGGACCCAAGATGGCAGAAATCTGAGGAATAACACCCGAAGCGATGGTGTTCTGATAGAAGATAGACGCATAACCGGCAAGACTGTTCACACCTTCCTGAATACGGGCACCGCCCGAATCGTTCAGTGCAATAACAGGCGCACCGTTCTTCAGGGCAAGTTCCTGCACCTTGACAATCTTGGCTGCATTGGTTTCACTCAGCGAACCGCCGTGTGCGGTGAAGTCGTAAGCATACACAAACACCAGGCGGCCGTCTATCTTTCCGTAACCTGTCACCATTCCATCTCCGGCAATCTGTTTTTTATCCATACCGAAATTGGTGCAACGGTGGTTCACCAACTTGTCCAGTTCATTGAACGTACCTTTGTCAAGGAGCATTTCAATACGTTCGCGGGCAGTCATCTTGCCCTGTGCATGCTGCTTCTCTATCTTGTCCACACCGCCACCCAGCGATGCCTTTTTGTCCAGTTCCTCAAACCGGCTGTATATTTCTTCTCTTGTCATGGTTCTTTCAGTCTTCTTTTATGATATCCAATATTATCAACTCCTGATTGGCATTGACGGCATCGCCCTCCTGCACCAGAATATCCTTTACGACACAATCCGAACTTACTTTGTAGTTGCTCTGCATCTTCATGGCTTCCAGCACTACCACGATGTCTCCCGCACTAAGGCGGTCTCCCTTTTGAACGGGGATTTTAACGACCTTACCCGGCATGGGTGCAATAATCCGATCGTCTTGTTTCTCTTCTCCACCCTTCTTCATGCGCAAGTACTTGGTCTGCGTATCCACAATATCTACGTGATAAGAGCGATAAAACATATTCACGTCATAACTCTTACCACCTTCACCGCGAATCAACTCGGCATTAAACGAATTGCCATCGTGAAGAATGGAGCAACTTCCGTTCTCAGCCATCACAATATCCACATCGTATGGTTTTCCATCGATAAGGAACTGTACCTTATTACCCTCTTTGCTCACCAAAGTTACATCGGCGATGCGGTCTCCTATATGTATTTCCATATTTCTTTTCCGTTTGTTTAGATGCGTAATACTCCCTTCTGCAAACCGAACTCACGCCAACGGCTGATGGGACGACCGTCGGGCAACTGTGAACTCTTGTTTTCTTCCAGATTCATCAGATAATCGATGTAAGAGGCAATCATGGCAATATTCTCGATTTCTTCGTTGTTGCCATTACTGCGCAACAGCATACGGGAATTCTTCTCGATAAACAACGTATTATATTCGCCTTTTACAAAGTCGGGCGTATGCATGATACGTTTCAAATAACTGAGATTAGTCTTCAGTCCGGTAATTTTATATTCATAAAGCACTCGGCGCATACGCTCGATGGCATATTGACGGGTGGTGGCCCACACAATCAACTTACCGATCATGGGATCGTAATAAATAGGTATCTCATACCCTTCGTACACATAGCTGTCTATACGGACACCGATACCGTTTGGTTCAGTGAGCTGCTTGATAATACCCGGCGAAGGCATGAAATTGTTTTCCGTATCCTCGGCACAGATACGGCATTCGATGGCGTGGCCGCGCTGAAACAGCTCTTCCTGTCTGAGATGCAACACCTCATCATTGGCAATACGGATTTGTTCCTTTACCAAGTCCACACCAACTACCTCCTCCGTAATAGGATGTTCCACCTGAAGGCGGGTATTCATTTCAAGGAAATAGAAGTTACGGTTCTTGTCCACCAGAAACTCAATGGTTCCTGCACCCGAATAGTTCACTGCCTTGGCTGCGGCAACTGCCTTTTCTCCCATCTCCTTACGAAGTTCGGGAGTAAGAAACGGCGAAGGACTTTCTTCCACTATTTTCTGGTTACGACGCTGAACAGAACATTCGCGGTCGAACAGATGAACTACATTGCCATGATTATCACCCAGAATTTGAAATTCGATATGGTGAGGTTCTTCCACAAACTTCTCCAGATAAACAGTATCATCTCCAAAAGACGACATGGATTCCGAACGGGCAGTATTATAAGCTTCCACTACCTCATTTTCATTATGAATAAGACGCATACCCTTTCCGCCGCCGCCCATTGAAGCCTTCAACATCACAGGATAACCAATCTCATTGCAAATGCGGACTGCTTCCTCAGCACTCTGTAACGGCTGTTCCGTTCCGGGAACGACTGGTACACCGGCTGCAATCATACGCTTGCGGGCAGCAATCTTATCGCCCATCGCCTCCATTGTCTCGGCAGCCGGACCGATAAAAATAATACCTTCTTCCTTACAACGGCGGGCAAAGTCTGCATTCTCGGATAAGAAACCATAGCCGGGGTGAATGGCATCGGCATGATGCTGCTTGGCAGCTTTGATAATATTATCTATATTCAGATAACTATCCTTGGAAGCGGCAGGGCCTATCAAACAGGCTTCATCTGCATACATTACGTGCCGCGCTGTGCGGTCGGCTTCCGAAAAAACAGCCACAGTGCGAATGCCCATTTCCTTACAGGAACGCATTACACGTACGGCTATCTCGCCACGATTGGCGATTAGAACCTTTTGTATCATAATCCTTCTTTTTACCTAAAACGGTCGCAAAGTTAGCTTTTTTTTGCACAAAAACTAAAAAAGTGTGCTTAAATATTGCGCCAATACACGCGCATGATTCTGCTCCTGATTCTTCGAAGCATAAAGGAGTGTAACCTTTTCATAAGGTTTTATCCTATCAATGAACGTTTTAACAGCATGTGAGCGTTCCAGTTCCTTTTGGTACATATCAGCAAAGGCTCCCCATCTTTTTTCGACATCAGCATGAAACCATTTACGCAAATCATTAGAAGGAGTCAGTTCTTTTGCCCAATAATCGTATTTCAGATACTCCCGTTTCATGCCTCTGGGCCAAAGACGGTCGACCAATACCCGATAACCGTCATTGGACGAAGGAGTCTCATATACCCTTTTAATATTAATTTGAGTCATAGTCAGTTTTTTTAGGTTTAATGGCTATAACCCTTTTTGGATAGAAATGTTCACTGATTATAAGATAAGTTCATAATCGCTGACATCAAGCCAACGCCCGAACTTCAGTCCAACCTCCTTAAAATGAGATACTTTTTGAAATCCCAGTTTAGTATGTAAAGAAGTACTGTCTTCATTCGGTTCCGTCAGACAAGCTATCAGTGCATGGTAACCCTCCCTCCGGCATTCTTCTATCAAACGCATCATGAGTTGGGTTCCCATACCTTTCCCCACACAATCGGGAAGAAGGTAAACAGTTGTCTCCAGCGTATGTCCGTAGGCCACACGCTGTTTCCAGGGATGAGCATAGCAATACCCCACAACTTTTCCGTCTGATTCACAAACAAAATAAGGATAATGAGCCGAAATCCCGGCTATCCGACCACGCATATCCTCTTCGCGCACAGGCTCAATATCAAATGTAACCACACTGTGTATCACATACTCATTATAAATAGCCGCAATCGCTTTAGCATCTTGTAATTCTACCCTTCTAATCATAACGGTATTTATTTAAAAACACAGGCAAGATATAAAAAAAAAGCTATCTTTGCAAACAGAAAACAATATTAAGAATGAAGATTCTCTGGATAGACCTCAACTGTTCGTATGCCCACTCTTCACTGGCACTCCCTGCCTTGCATGCACAAATGGCTTCGGACACCTCTGTGGAATGGGATATAGTATCCGCTACCATCAATGAAAATGTAGGGATGATTGTCGATGAAATCTATCGCCGCCGGCCCGACATACTTGCAGCCACCGCCTGGCTGTTCAATCACGAACAACTGATGCATATCACTTCCCGCGTAAAGGCATTACTGCCGGATGCCTGTCTCATTTTGGGCGGTCCCGAGTTTTTGGGAGATAATGAAGAGTTTCTGCGTAAGAATCCTTTTGTCGACTGTGTATTCAGAGGAGAGGGAGAAGAAGCGTTTCCGCAATGGCTGGCATGCCGGAAACAGCCTGAGAAGTGGAACACCATTCCGGGGCTCTGCTATCTGACCGCCGAAAAAGAATATAAAGACAACGGTTTAGCCCGCGTACTGAACTTTTCCGGCCTCGTTCCTCCCGAAGAAAGCCGTTTCTTTAATTGGAGCAAACCTTTTGTCCAGTTGGAGACCACACGCGGTTGCTTCAATACTTGCGCCTTTTGCGTAAGCGGAGGAGAAAAACCGGTGCGTACACTGTCCATCGAAAGCATACGCCACAGACTGCAAATCATTCACAGCCACGGCATCAAGAATGTACGTGTGCTCGACCGCACCTTCAACTATAATCCGCGCCGCGCCAAAGAACTTCTCCGACTTTTTCTGGAGTTCTCACCCGACATCTGCTTCCATCTGGAAATTCATCCCGCCCTGTTGTCTGAAGAGCTAAAAAAAGAATTGCGACAATTACCGGCAGGACTCCTTCATCTGGAAGCCGGTATTCAAAGTCTGCGTGAACCCGTTTTAGAGAAAAGCCGAAGAATAGGCAAACTCTCCGATGCATTGGAAGGATTGAAATTCCTGTGCTCACTATCCAATATGGAAACCCATGCCGACCTGATTGCCGGACTCCCGCTTTATCGCTTGGATGAAATATTTGAAGACATATATACCCTTGCGGGATACCGCGCCGGAGAAATCCAATTGGAATCTCTTAAGCTATTGCCCGGAACAGAAATGCGCAACCGGGCAGACGAATTAGGTATCCGCTACTCTCCCCTTCCGCCTTATGAAGTATTGCAAACCGGAGAAATCAGTGTAGGCGAACTGCAAACAGCACGCAGACTGTCCCGCTTGCTCGATGCCTTCTATAATACTCCCGCGTGGCAGGAACTGACACGGGAACTCATACTGAACGACAGGCGTTTTCTATATAGATTTCTGGCTTATCTGACAGAAGCCAATCTCATTGACCAACCCATGAGTCTGGAGAGACGCGGATTAGTTCTATATGAATATTGCAAACAATATTATCCCGACTATCGGACACAAGCCTCCATAGCATGGATAGAAGCAGGCATGTCACTCAAGAAACTTCCGGCAGAACACGTGAAAACCAAGCGGCAAATTCCACCCGAACATTGGGAAGTGATCTATGGCAACTATAAACCCGAACTACGCCTCTGCTTCCTGCCTGTAAGCACCGACACGGAACATGGTTATTGGTTCGGTTTCGAATCGGAGATACAAAAAATAGCACCGGTCTTCAAAGCGCGGACCTAAAGCAGGCTATACCTTATTATATATAGACATAAAACCGACTTATTTATGACTCAAATCATCGAAATACTGGAATACAAGCCGGAATATCTGGAAGCCACCCGGAAATTCCTGACTCAACTGACTACCCGACCCATACAACTTACAGAAGAAGCCTTCAGGCATACACTCGCGTCAGCGAACAGCCATCTCTTCTTCCTGCTGGATGACAAAGCGGTGGCAGGAATGCTGACCGTCGGAATCTATCATTCCCCCACCGGCGGAAAAGCATGGATAGAAGATGTGGTGATAGACGAAGCTTATCGCGGAAAAGGACTCAGTAAGATGTTGGTGCGCCACGCCATCGATTTCGTGAAATCGCAAGGCATCCCCGCGCTGATGCTGACCTCCAACCCTAAACGGACAGCCGCCAACAAGCTGTATCAGACAATGGGATTTGAACAGAAAGAGACCAATGTATACAGAATGAATTGCTAATCTTAACACGATATAAACCAAGAAAGCATGAGAATCAGAAAAACAACCCTCAATGACCTGGAGCCGGTAATGGCCATGTATGACTATGCACGCAAGTTCATGCAAGAGCACGGCAATCCCAACCAATGGATAAACGGCTATCCCTCTGAGGAATACATCCGCCGCGAAATAGCCGACGGACACAGCTACATATGCGAGAATGAGCAGGGAGAGACGGTAGGAACCTTCTGTTTCATTGTCGGAGAAGACCCTACCTATGCGGTTATCGATAATGGCAAATGGCTGAATGATGCCCCATACGGTGTGATTCACCGCATGGCCTCCAACGGGAAAGAGAAAGGAATTGCAGACCAATGCATCCGATGGTGCTTTGAGCAGCATCACAACATACGCGTAGACACACATCATGACAACTATGTAATGCAAAACATCTTGAAGAAAAACGGTTTCGAGGAATGCGGAATTATCTATACACACAACGGCAGTCCACGTATCGCATACCAAAAAAACGTATAAAAAAACAATAAAACACACATTTAATACTATGAAAACATTTTATATTATATGCTTGCTACTTGCCTGCCAAAGTATCATCACCGGTCTTTCAGCACAAACAGTCAGTGGGAAATTAGTAGATGAAAAAAACGAACCGATGCCATACGCCAATGTAGTACTGCTATCACTCCCCGACTCTGCCTTTGTCAGCGGAACAATAAGCGGAGACGACGGAACATTCAGCCTGAGTGCAACAGCACAACCTCAGATAGTACGCATTTCCTCTATCGGATACACCACCATATACAGACCGGTGAATCCTGCCGACATGGGGATTGTCCGACTGACAGCAGACACACACCAACTGGGTGAAGTAACCGTAAAAGCCGACTTACCCAAAATGCGTCTGAAAGGCGATGCGATGGTGACTACAGTTGCGGGCAGCGTATTGGAAAAGTCCGGTACAGGCAACGACCTGCTCGACAAGATACCGGGTATCTCGGCTGAAGAAGGAGCAGTGAATGTATTCGGAAGAGGAACAGCGGAAGTCTACATCAACGGAAGAAAAGTGAGAAGCAGCTCGGAGCTGGAACAACTCTCTTCGGACAACGTAAAGAGCGTGGAAGTGGTACGCAACCCGGGAGCACGCTACGACGCTTCTGTAAAAGCCGTTGTCCGTATCCTCACCAAAAAGGCACAAGGCGAAGGATTCGGTTTCGACAACCGGCTCGTGACTCGCAACCGCCGCACGTATGGCTGGACCATCTATGACCAGTTCAACTTCAACTACCGGAAAAACGGTTTCGACCTTTCCGGCACTTTATTCGGCGGCAAATTGCGAGGCGGGAACAACCAACAGATTATCATTGACACCTATTTGGACAAGTTATGGCAACAAAAGATGGATGCCACATACGCCAAGACAAAACGCAGCAACATAGAAGGCACGCTCGCCATGAGCTATCAGTTCAATGAAAAACATTCGATGGGAATACGCTACAACATAGACCGTTACATGTCTACCCATGAAGACTGGCGGTATCTCACACAAGTGTTGTGCGACAACCAACCTTACGAGAACAGCTCCAGCCAAATGATTATCCACAACCCTTCCACCACTCACAACCTGAACTATTACTACAACGGACAGGCAGGCAACTGGAATATCGACTTCAACGCCGACGGCCTATGGAGCCCTACCAAAGAGATACAAAACACAACGGAAATCATTAACGAACACAATGAAAACCATATCAATACCCTGAACGAAAACAACAACACGCTTTATGCTGCCAAGTTGGTACTCTCGCATCCTCTGTGGCAAGGGAACTTATCGTTCGGAGGTGAATACTCTCATACCAAGCGCACCAACCTTTATCTCAATCCGGAAGGTATCCTTGCCAATGACGACAGCGAGATAAAGGAAGGAGCCGCCTCCATGTTTGCAGACTACACCCGTTCCTTCGGCAACGTAAGCATACAGGCAGGCATCCGATACGAACACGTAGGCTTCGACTATTACGAGAAAGGCAAACACATAGATGTACAAAGCCGTAAGTTCGATAACATTTTCCCTTCGCTGAACATCAACTTCCCCATCGGAAAGACACAAGTGCAGCTCAGTTATGCAGGAGACATCACCCGCCCTTCTTATGACAACCTGCGGAATAGTACTTATTATGCCAACCGCTATACTTATCAGACAGGAAACCCTTTCCTGACTCCGACCATGACGCAAAACATATTACTGGCTGCCTCTTACCAATGGCTGAATGTCTCCGTGGGATACAGCCGCGTGAAAGACGATATGATACAGATATCAGAAAACTATTCGGAAGAGAATCCCACCATCTCGTTGATGAAAGTGGTAAACACCGAATCCTACGACCGCCTGACGGCATCACTGACAGTGGCGCCCACCATCGGGCTGTGGAAACCGCAGTTCACGGCAGAGCTCTACAAGCAGTGGTTCTCCATCGAAACCCACAACGGCATAAAGTCACTGAACAACCCTGTCGGTACATTTGTCTGGCGCAACAACTTCTCGCTGCCTGCTGGTATACTGCTTGATATAAACGCCGTTTACACCACCTGCGGCCACAACCAGAACATATACCTGCAAAAAGATGCGTGCAATGTGTCGCTGGCTCTATACAAAGCATTCTTCAATAACCGGCTGAGCATGCAGCTGCAAGCCAACAACCTTTTGGAAACCGACGATGCGGACGCATTGATATACAGCGGAATACGCACTATGAGCGATTATATAACCCAGTTCCGACAGGTAACTCTCACCTTGCGCTACAAATTCAACGCCGCAAAGAACAAGTATAAAGGAACAGGAGCCGGACAAAGCCAAAAGAACCGTATATAAACGACGGACATGGCTCCTTCCGGAAAGCAATAACATTATCGGTGTGACTGATATAAGACAAAGAAAGGAAATGCTCCCTTTTACCAATCCGATAAACAGCGGGAACCCTGTTACCAATGCAAATATTTGAATATTGTTTATATAATTGATTATGAAACATTTTCTATCCATATTATTTATATTTTCTCTCAATCTTGTCAGCCCACTTTTAGCGCAAGACAAGAGTTCGGTAGATATGTCTGCTTTATTAGAGAATAAAATATGGAAAGTGCAATTACCCCAAGACAAACAATATGCAATAGAAATGGAATTTCGTAGTGCCGAATGGAAACAAAGTTTTCTATATGATAAAAAACAAACCCCAATATGCTATTCCTATTCTTTGCATGAGGATACAATCAAAGTTTTTGAATCGGGAAAAGATTATATCATACAGGAACTGACAGATAGTACGCTGGTTCTCCAATATCTGCCGGAGATTTTGACAATCGAAGTTGCACCTGTCAGATGTACAACAGATAACAGTATTCAAGGACAAAGGCAGAACGAAGAACGCCTGGATAGTATTTGGCGCAAAGAGGACATTTGGAACAAGGGTGTTGCTAAAATAACCGGAGAGCCTATTAAGGATTTATTCACGATAGAACCTCCCCGATGGGCAATATGGAATTACGATTTGGAAAAGTATTTTGTTTCTCGAATGAAATACCCCAAAAAGTTGCTGGAAAAGAACGTGGCAGGCTATTCCGTTGTAATGTTCTCTCTTGATACTTTAGGATTGCCTCGTGGAATAAATATCCTGACGTCTATTCATAAAGATTTTGATAAAGAGGTAATCAGACTGACCCAAGAGCTTCCGCACTGCCTGCCTTGCAGGGACAAGAACGGCAAACGGATGGAATGCTTTTATACAGTGTATGTACCATTTTTACCGCAACATTACAAAGACAGGGTAAAAACGGATAGTGTTAGAGAAGAAGAACTGAAACAGTGTCTTGTAGAATGGGAAAGCGGGTCTTACTTTCAAAAAGGAAATCCGTATGCAATTACCAACTACATCAATGAACACTTGAGATACAATCCTAAAATGTTGGGCAACAAAAATCAAATCAGAGGAATTTACACAATACAGATTGATTCCTACGGAGAAGTGTCAGAAGCTAAAACCATGAGAAGTTGCAGAATCCCGGAATGGGATAATCAAGTATTGCAAATCATAAAAAGCATGCCACGATGGACCCCGGCAATCAATTATTGGAAAGGTGAATATTGCAACTCCGTTTGGACTGTACCTGTTTTATTCAAGAATGATAGTCCGACAACTCCTATCAACCCTCACACCGTTGTTTCAGTTATCGGTTATAGCACTTGTGATACCCCTGTCTTGATGCGATACGATGCCACACTGACCGCCCATACCACAGAACCTTATTTGGAGGTGGGTGTTCCTGTCTGTTATCTGAATGAACAGGGTGACACCATTGTGCCATACGGCAAATACAGATACTGTCAGACAGATACTATCAAAAAACTAGGTTTTGTTTATGAGCACAAGCCAAAGGACGCTCGAATAATCTGCATCAATAATGCGGGCAAAGAACTTTTCTATGTATTCAAATATGATAATGGTCCCGACTACATACAAGAAGGGCTTTTCCGTATAATGAACGAGGATGGATTGGTAGGTTTTGCCGATTCATTGGGCAATGTGGTCATAAAGCCTCAATTTAAATTTGCTTACCCGTTCCGGTTCGAGAGATGAATCTGATTACATGAGGAGTTGCGCACGTTTGGAAGCAGGAGAAGCAATGTTGTTTTCCATACCTGTATCATGGAATGTCAGTCATATTACCGACCCTAATTACAAACAACGATTCAGTTCCGGGAAATTATCTCCCGGCAAATACAAGATAGGATTACAATTGGAAATATACATGAATACAGAGTTTGAAGTAAAATAATCTCCCTATGAAAGCTGGAAATATGGATCAAGTCAAAAAGTGTGTGGGCATAATATTTTGAAAAAAATCGGGTTACTTATTATTCTTGGAGAGTTAAATATCATATCATAAACAAAGGGAAGAATAAGCCGTTTCCCAAGGTCGGCCAAGGTCTTTTGAACGGAAGATTATTACAGTCTGCGGCAATGGACTGT
>ENA-OROE01001667-OROE01001667.1-human-gut-metagenome-genome-assembly--contig:-NODE-1667-length-13258-cov-2.288874_pt1 | contig 13258 bp, 10 predicted proteins | sample MGYA00242126_ERZ509044 | MGnify/ENA primary metagenome ERZ509044 (study PRJEB26280, sample SAMEA2338716) | human gut metagenome | biome: human gut; feature: human-associated habitat; material: faeces... | reverse complement strand
TTGCTTCTGTCTTTGTGATCACGGCCGTTCCCGCTGATCCAGAGAACCCTGTAATGAACTTTCTCGCTTTGAAATGTTCCCCAACATATTCGCTCTGATGAAAGTCTGCAGTCGGTACTACATACACATCAATGTTCTTTTCTTCCATACACTTACGAAGTGCGGAAAGTCTTTCTGGTACTGTCATGTTTTTGTTCCTCCTTGATATATACAGTGTATTGTTATTATAACGCATTTCTTATCATTAATCTTCTATTAAATCAGATAATTTTTCTTATCTTTCATAAGTAATACTTCTTTTGAATGGATGACAAAAAAAAGACTTTGAAATAGATTTTTCCGAATCCCTTTTAAAGTCTTTTTTGCTAATATTATTCTATTTATTTTTATATCCGTCCTGCTTTTCCAAGTTCCACCATCACCGGTGTAAGCCCTGCAACATCCCAGCCCTCAAAACTGATCATGCGTAACGCACGGAATAATAACTTCACCGTCTCAGATTCTTCTGTCTGATCTGCATGATACAATTTTGCTGCAGTCTGGCAGATTACCATCAGGATTGTATTCTTAAATGCTCCGATTTCTTCGGATTCTTTCCACAGATTCTCCATATCATAGTCATCCGTATTGCCACATGGCGCTGCACATGTTACACATCCCGGTGAGACTGTATATTTTTCATTTCTTACCTTTTCTAACATCTCACTCATATCAAAGATACTTGCCGACCAGTCTCCGGCCACCGTCAGTGCTTCTAGGAATACCCGGTTAGTGTTCTCTGTCTTTTCGTTATTCTCACAGGTTCTTGCAAGTCCGATGACTGCACCTGTCAGTTTCTGTCTGATCTCTTCTTTCACGATTTACCTCTCTTTCTTTGCCGGAATCACAAAGATAAATATCATAGAACTCACAAATAATAAAAACGGATAAAAAAGCTTCGGCATGATCTGAAATGCTGACACATTATATCCCAGTTCACTCGCCGCAGATATCGCAACCAGCATCTGTGCTCCATAAGGAATGATCCCCTGAAAAACACATGAAAATGTATCCAGTATCGAAGCTGCTTTTCTCGGTGTGATCCCATATTCTTCCGCCATATCCTTTGCGATCGGATTCGCCATTACGATCGCCACAGTATTATTCGCCGTTGCAATATCCATCGTTCCTACCAGAAGTCCCATGCCGAGCTGACCGCCTTTGCGTCCTTTGAATACCTTATGGATTCCCGCCAGCAATGCATCGAAACCGCTATATTCACGGATCAGTGCACACATCGCTGCCACCAGGATTGCCACCATACTCGTTTCGAACATCCCGGAAGCTCCGGAACCCATATTGGCAAGCAGATCTGTCGCCGCAATATGACCGCCGGCCAGCATAATAATAGAACCAGATACAATCCCGATCAGAAGTACCACGAATACATTGATCCCGATAATTCCTCCTATGAGAACCAGTACATATGGAATAATCTGCACTAAGTTATAACTCTTACTTACCCGTCCTGCAATATCCGTCTGAAATGAAAGAATCAGGATCAATACCAGAGTTGCAATCGCTGCCGGAAGTGCAATTCCAAAGTTCTCCCGAAATTTATCCTTCATCTGGCATCCCTGTCCGTTGCATGCCGCAATCGTTGTATCCGAGATAAATGAAAGATTATCACCAAACATCGAACCGCCCATAACCGAGCCGATACAAAGTGCCATATCAAATCCAGATGCCTTGGATACGGACACTGCGATCGGCGTGATTAATGTAATTGTCCCAACCGACGTTCCCATGGCAACCGACACAAAACAGGCTACCACAAATAATACCGCAACTGAAAATCTTGCCGGAATCAGTGACAACATGAAATATGCCACACTTTCCGCACTGCTTCTTCCTACCACTCCGACAAATGCCCCCGCTGTCAGGAAGATTAGAAGCATTGTAATAATATTCTTATCCGCAAGTCCCTGTGCCATAATTTCCAGTTTCTCGTCAAAACTCACCTTACGATTCTGCAGACACGCCACCAGAATTGCCGCAAGAAATGCGATAATGATCGGGACATTATAGAATCCCATCGGAATCTTCATCACATATTCGAATAAAATTCCAAGTCCCAGATAGATACACAAAAATACGCCGATTGGCAGTAATGCTATTGCATTTCCTTTTTTCATTCTTTATCCTCTCATTCTTTCCAATAAACTTTTATGAACATTTCTTGTTCTTCCTTCGGCTTTTTCTACCCGATTCCTCCAAGTACAATTCCAAGAATTAACACAATAAAACATACCGGAACATAAAAATATTTACATACCGTATGATACCATGATACATATGGTTTCTCTCTTCCGGTATTGACCTGTTTTTCCACAAATGTCTTGCCACATACCCAGAAGAACATGATTCCCGCAAGTCCGGCTCCGAGCGGACAGATATAGATAGACAGTACGTCCATCCAGTCTGATACAATCCCCTGGATCAGGAGTGACACGACCACTCCCACAATCCCCGTAAGTGCACATGCCGGAACTCTTCCAAGCTTTAACTTCTCCTGCACTGTAGCAATCGGAGCCTCGTACAGATTGATCAGCGAAGTCATACCTGCAAGCAATACTGCGACAAAGAAGATGATCGCGATCAGCCATCCCCCAGGCATTCCTTTGATCAGATTCGGAAGGAAGATAAAGAGAAGTCCCGGACCTCCCTGATCCAACTGCGCTCCCGTTGTTGCCATCGCCGGAATGATAACGAGTGCGGCAAGAATTGCTGCAATCGTATCAAATAATGCAACTCTTCCTGCAGAAGCCGGAATGTCCTCTTCATCCGAAAGATAAGATCCATAGATCAATGTTCCATTTCCTGCTACCGACAGGGAAAAGAATGCCTGACCAAGTGCAAAGATCCACGTTGCCGGATCTTTGAATGCCTCTGGATCTACTCTGAAAATATAACGGTATCCTTCACTTGCTCCCGGCTGGAATCCGACATAGATTCCCAGAATCACGAACAATGCGAAGAATATCGGCATCATGATCTTATTTGCTTTTTCAATGCCGCTTCCGACACCTAACATCAGAATCAGCATACAGGCCACAAGCGCAAGTATCTGCCATATATTATTACCAAATGCTGACGCCATCTTACCAAATGCCGCCCCGAATTCATCCACATTTTCAGGCGAAAGTGTTGCTCCTGTAAATGTTCCAACGGCATATCTTAGGATCCACCCCATTACAACCGTATATCCGATCGCCATGGCAAGTGATCCGAATACAGGGATCATCCCCAGTGCTTCTCCGACTTTTCTCTTTCCTTTTTTCTCACAGGCAATTCCAAATGCATCGATTGGACCGGCCTTTGCCGCACGCCCAAAACTCATCTCCCCGATCACTCCCGTCGAACCGATCAGTATTACAAATATAAAATATGGTATCAGAAATGAACCGCCTCCATACAATGATACTCTTGTTGGGAACATCCAGATATTTCCCATACCGACCGCTGAACCGATACAGGCACAGATAAATCCCCATCTGCTGCTAAATGATTCTCTTTTATTCATAATTTTCCCTCTCCAGCCATTGGGGACGGGGTTTTTGGTCTTTTTACTGTCCCTGCCGGCTCAAAATATTCCATACACATGGTAGATTTCTCTATTTTAGCATGATTACTATAAAAACGTCAAAAAAAAGGGGATATAAACTTATCCCCTTAGTGTCGCCACCATCCTTTTCGGCATTGCAAGCACATCCAGTGCTTCCTCTATCGATCTGGTACAGATATCAACATTTGCAATCAGTCTTCCATACGCACCTTCCGCCTCTATAATTCCAACACTGAGTTCTGCTATCCTGCACATAGGCAGGTCATTCCGTCCGTTTCCTACTGCAATACACTGTTTCCCACCCAGTTGCTCTATGATTTTTCTTTTTTCTTCTGCTGCCGCATTACCAGGAAATGTCTGTATCTTTAACGGTAGTCCTTCACATATCTTTCTCGCAGTTCCATGTGTATCTGCTGTCAGAACATAAATCTCATATATTCCACTCAGCTTTTTCAGCCGTTCCTTTACACTTTCGGGTATTATGCCATCTTTCGCAATAGTTCCGTTATAATCCAGAATCAGATATTTCAGATCCATCGTTTTATATCCGGGAATTTCTATTCTCATACGTTCTCCTTTACTCTTACATATACTGTATCTGCTCTCTTGCAGGTTCGGATGACGGATGCTCAAAGAATGTCTTTGTGTCTGTCACTTCCAGTACTCTTCCCTGATCCATAAAGATAATCTGATCTGCAATTCTTTTTGCCTGTGCCAGATTATGTGTTACGATCACAAATGTATATTTTCCCTTTAATTCCAGAAGTGTCTCTTCTATCGCAATGGTATTCTTCATATCAAGCGCAGAACACGGCTCATCCAACAACAGAATTTCCGGATTCACACACAAACTTCTTGCTATGGCAAGACGCTGTTTCTGTCCACCGGATAATTTTTTTGCAGACTTCTTCAGTTGGTCTTTTATTTCATCATACAGTCTTGCTTTCTGCAGACACTCTCTGGTGATCCGCTCTATTTCTCCGGCTTCTCTAATTCCATGATATTTCAGGACGTATGACAGATTCTTCTCTATACTGTACGGAAATGCGATCGGCTGTTGAAATACCATTCCGATTCTGGTTCTTAATACTTCCGTTGAAAGTCCTTTAATGTCTTCGCCGTCAAGAATGATCTTTCCTTTATAAAAGCCGCCCTCCTCTTCTATCATTCGGTTTAATGTCTTTAAAAATGTTGTTTTTCCACAGCCGGATTGTCCTACGATTGCCGTAATCTTTCCTTCCGGTATCGAAAGACTAATATCATGCAATATCTCCTGTCTGCCAAATCCACAACTTATCTGTTCTATCGTTAACATATCAGTAATCCTTTCGTATATAAGTAATACATTTACATATGATCTGTATGAGCAGCAAAAATAACATCAGTACGAACGCCGTTCCATATGCATAATCCAGAGAAAATCCATTATTTACCAGCATATACAGATGATACGGCAATGACATAAATGGATCCGTAAGTTTTCCCGGAACATCTGCGACCATAACCGCACCCGTATACAAAATCGGTGCAACCGCTCCCATTCCGTATGCCATTCCAAGCGCCACCGTTCCAAGCAATTCCACTGCACAGACCGGAAGAATTAATCGTATGACCGCATATTCTCTGGACATTCCAAGTGCCAGTGAATTCTTCATGTATTCTGTTCCCTTTTCTTTCAGTATCTTTTCTGCACGGATTGCAATAAACGGCACAATCATAACAGCCACACAAATAGCTGAACATAAGAGACTTCTTCCCAGACCAAACTGATAGATCAACAACGTATAGCCGACCAGTCCGAACAGAATAGAAGGAATTCCGGACAGTCCTGTAATGCAGGCACTGATTACATGGTAAAATATACTTTTCCTTGTATAAAACACAAGATAAACAGCCACACCGATTCCGATGATTCCCCCCATGAGTGCCGAAAGTGCGCCAAGATAGATAGATCCCATCAGTGCCGGATAGATTCCACCTGCTGTTCCAAGCGGTACCCCCGCCGGCTTATCCAGAATAAACGAAAGACTCATCACATTCTTTCCCTTCCAGAAGATATACAGGAATAAGAACAACGTCACTGCAATTGTAAGAATTCCAAGGATCCCTGCCAGGATGCGTATCACATACTTTGTCAGTTTATTTTTCATGTTCTGCAAACCTCCTCTTCAACAACTGCCCTGCCAGTGTCACTACAACAAGTATCACAAGCAGCACAAGATTTGCCACATAAAGCACCGACAGATGTATACTTCCGTATTCAATGCTTCCCATCTCAAGAGCTGTCAGCGCCGGAAGCGTCTGCCCGCGTCCCAACAGCTTCGGGAAAATTGCAGAATTACCGATCACCATCATTACTGCCATCGTCTCTCCAAGCGCACGTCCGAATGCCATCATCGCACTTGCTACAATTCCCGGCCGGATTGCCGGAAGTATCACTTTGATCAACACATATTCTCTTGATAAGCCAAGTGCCAGTCCGGATTTTTCATATGTCCGTTTTGCATTTACTAGTGATTCCTGACATGTCGATACAACATACGGCAGAAGCATGATTCCCAGTACAATACCTGCCACCAGTACACACTGTCCCGCTGCCATCTTCAGATATTTTACAAATGCTTTTACCAGTACGGTTAATCCGATAAAGCCAAAGATTACCGATGGAATACCTGCTACCAGATCTATAAAGGCCAGGCAGACAGATGCAAGTTTCTTTGGCATGAAAAAAGTAAGAAAGCAGGCACATGCCACTCCCAATATCATCGCAAACAGTACTGCCAATCCGGACACATACAAAGTACCTGTAACAGCCGGGAGAAGACCATACTGCGGGGCCGCACTTACCGGACGCCATTCCGATGACGGCAGAAACATTTTGATTCCTACTTCTCTTAATGCCGGAATACTTTCCATCAAAATATGTATCAGCATAATCCCCATCAGTGCCGCAACCATAAAAGCAATCATATATATCAAGACTTTACAAAATGTATTTGCTATTTTTCTGTACATAACAAAGTCCTTTCTTGCATACTTTGGTAAAAAAAAGGATGTATCTATACGACACACCCTTTTTCATATTTTTCTATTTCATTGGAATGAATCCCATATCTTCTACAGTCTTTTGTCCTGTCTCTCCAAGGATAACATCCAGGAATGCCTGCTGAACATCTGTCGGATCCCCTGAACCAACGATCAAAAGTGGTCTCTGGATAATGTAAGAACCATCAATGATATTTTCTTTTGTCGGCTCTACACCATTTACCTTCAGAGTAACTACTTTACCGGCGTTCTGATTTGCAACACCAAATGATGCATATCCGATTGCATATTTGTTATCAATGATATCCTGTACCAGTTCTCCCATAGAAGATGCCTGAATTGCTTCGCTGGATACCTCTGTATCACCCATGATGTTCTTCTGGAATACTTCATGTGCCCCACCATTGATATCACGTGTGATCACTACAACCTTTTCATCAGGAAGAGAAGGATCAAGATCCTTCCATGTTGCATATTTACCTGAGAATAATGAAACGATCTGCTCTGTTGAAAGATCATCCAGAACACCTGTTACAGGGTTTTCAGGATTAACAGCGATTGTTAATGCATCAATACCTACCTGATATTCTTTTTCGTCTTTAATTGCTTCTTTTTCCTCATCTTTTACACTTCTTGCCACCATACCAAATGTAGAAGTTCCATCGATGACTGCTTTTGTTCCCTGTCCTGATCCACCTGCTGATACATAGATTGCAATGTCTTCTTTTGGAAGTGATGAATCATATGCATCCCATGTTCCATATGTGTCGAAGAAATCTGTCGCAATCGATGTAATAACCGGTGCTAATGTAGATGATCCGTTAAATAAGATCTGTTTTCTTCTCTGTGCTCTCTGTCTTCTTTGTATCCCCAGAGTCAGAAGATGCCTTTTTGTCTGATCCACATCCTACAGCCATTGATGCAACCATGGCTGCCGCAAGAAGGACAGACATCAATTTCTTTTTCATAGATATTTTTCCTCCCATTAATAAATTTTATCTATATTGAATAGTATAGACTTGAATCCAATTATTTTCAAATTGATAATGCCTATAAGCGCATCCACTTATAGGCATTATCAATATATTTATGTAAGTTTTTTCGGAATTTTGCCTTACTCTTTCAATTCTACCTTAGATTGCATCCAACGCATTCGAAATATCTGCAATCAGATCCTCTTTATCTTCCAGACCAAGACTGATACGAATCAGTTCAGCCGGTACTCCTGCCTCTTTTAACTGTTCATCCGTCATCTGTCTGTGTGTAGACGTTGCCGGATTCAGACAACAGGTTCTTGCATCTGCTACATGCGTCTCGATCGCACCAAGCTTTAATGTCTTCATGAAGATAGACGCTGCTTCTCTTCCACCTTTTAATCCGAACGATACAACACCGCATCCTCCGTTTGGAAGATATTTCTGTGCTCTTTCATAATATTTATCAGACGGAAGTCCGGAATAGTTCACATATGCTACCTTTGGATGTGCTTCCAGGAATTCTGCGACTGCCTGTCCGTTCTCTACGTGCTTCGGCATACGTACATGCAGAGATTCCAGACCAAGGTTTAAAATGAATGCATTCTGTGGTGACTGCATAGATCCGAAGTCACGCATCAGCTGAGCCGTACATTTGGTAATGAATGCACCTTCTTTGCCGAATTTCTCTGCATATGTAATTCCATGATAGCTTTCATCAGGTGTGCAAAGTCCCGGATATTTATCTGCGTGTGCCATCCAGTCAAACTTTCCGCTGTCTACGATTGCACCGCCAAGTGCAGCTCCGTGTCCGTCCATATATTTTGTAGTCGAATGAGTTACAATATCTGCTCCCCATTCAAACGGCCTGCAGTTGACCGGTGTCGGGAATGTGTTATCTACGATAAGCGTCACACCATGTGTATGTGCCACTTTGGCAAATAATTCAATATCCAGTACGGTAAGTGCCGGATTGGCAATTGTCTCACCAAACATTACTTTTGTATTTGGCTTAAATGCTTCATTTAACTCTTCTTCTGTTGCATCCGGTGACACGAATGTTACATCGATTCCCATCTTTCTCATCGTTACATCGATCAGGTTAAATGTTCCACCGTAAATGGATGAAGATGCTACAATGTGATCTCCGCACTCACAGATATTGAACAGTGCGAAGAAATTGGCTGCCTGTCCGGATGAAGTCAGCATCGCTGCCGTTCCACCTTCCATCTCTGCAATCTTTGCCGCAACCATATCATTAGTCGGATTCTGCAATCTGGAATAAAAATATCCTGACGCTTCCAGATCAAATAATTTTCCCATATCTTCACTGGTTGCATATTTGAATGTTGTTGACTGTACGATCGGAATCTGTCTTGGTTCTCCGTTTCCCGGAGTATATCCGCCCTGTACACATTTTGTTCCTATTCTGTATTCATTCATGAATTCTCCTCCTTAGTGCATGTTTTTTCACGCACTCGCTAAATCATACCTTTTTAGTATACTTTAGCACTATACCGAGGAAATTTCAAGGAAAGATAATAAGACTAATTTATCGTCTTCTCAAATCATACAATGGATTCTTGCCGAAGAACATGGGAATAAAGAAAAAACTGCCAAACGTCTTGGCATAAGCAGAAGCACTCTCTGGAGAATGTTGAAAAAATAAAAAAAGAATCACAAACGGACGAGGATGAAGTAATACGCCCCTCGTCTAATTAACAGGGAATATATTACTTCATCCTCTTCCACCTGTGATTCTTTTTATTTCATATTCATATTATTTACTCGATCGCATCCGTCTCAATCACAAATTTTACATTACCATCCATCGCTTTATCCTTACCGCTGAATGTATTGTATTTGCAATCTTCTGATGTCAGCACATCGATTCTGTCGATTACATCACCAAGTTCATCTTCTACTGTGCTCTTTAACTTGCTTGTTCCTTCTTTGTCAAATTTCGCCATGCCTTCTGCAAGTTCTTTTGCACCTGACTGAAGTTCGGAAGCTCCGCTTCTAAGTGCACCGCTGTTGGCTGCAAGTGTTGCAGATCCGGAAGACATCTGGCTTCCCAGTGTGTTCAGTCCGCTTGCCAGCTGATTGGTTCCACTCTTTAAAGTATTCACACCGGCTACCAGTGTCGGGCTGTTAGATCTCAGTTTGTTTGCACCTCCTACTAAGGAATCATTATATCCACTTAACTGTGCGAATCCTTTATTCAATGCTGTGATTCCCTTGATTGCTGTCGGGAACTGAGCGGATGTTGCATTATTCAATGTTGCCAGATTGCTGTGCAGTGTTCCGATCGCACTGTTCAGTCCCTGCATACCTGCATTTAACTGATCTACACTTCCTGTCAGTGTACTTAACTGTCCTGCCTGTGCAAGAACACCTTCTGCATCTTCGATACTCTTCAACTGTTTTTTCAATTCCGGAAGAGCTTTTGACAATGCTTCTGAAGATTTCTGCAATGTAGCTGCATTTGTCATGATCGTTGCAGCACCGGCTTTTAATGAATCTACATCTATTGTCGGCATCTTTGTAGTATCAATGCCTGTTAACTCTTTGAGATTCTGTACGGAATCTGTGGAAGCCTTTGCGCTCTTCAGTGCAATGATCGAACTCTGTAATTGTTTTGCTTCTTCGGAATTCTTATCTGAGATTCCTGCATACTTTGCTTCCAGTGTTTTTATGGATTCTGCAATAGAATCGGAACTGTTCTTCGCTGCTGTCTTTGCAGCCTTAATCGTCTGATTATCAGAAGCAACTACCTCATTGATATTCTTGCATGCATTCTGTAATGCTCTCTGAGCTGCATCTATATTTTTCAAGGATTCCTGCATACTCTGTAATGTCTGGCCGATTGTTGTAAGTGGTTTTTCGATACCTTCCGTAAGTGTTCCGCTTAATGTCTTCGTCTCTTTCATCAGCGTATTTCCGGTTGTTACCATAGAATTTACCTGAGACATCAGACTCTTTACTTCTTCTGTTCCAAGTGCTGCTTTCATCTGTGCAGTTCCTGCCGCCAGTGCTTTGGATGCTGCCTGAAGGTCTTCTGTCGTTGCACCCTTACCATCTGTTGCAGCTTCAAGCTGTGAGATAGCGCTTTGTACCTGCTTCAGTCCTGTACTTAACTGTGTCAGCTGTGAAGCTCCGGCTGCCAGCTGCTTCTCGCCGTCTACATAACTGCTCACACCGTCTGCAAGTGTATTCACACCACTTGTATAATCCTGTACACCTTTGACAACTTTGTTTACACCATTCACATACTCTGTGACGCTGCCATTCAGCTCTCCGTTAGAACCAAGGTATTTCTGGATGCCGGCGTTCAATGTATCAACGCCTTCTGTATAGCTGTTCACACCATCTGCAAGTGTTCCTGCTCCATCTGCAAGTGTATCGGAACCACTTACTAACTGAAGTGCCGCATCCTCCAGATCATCCAGAGCGTTCTGAAGATCATCTACATTTACGATACTGTCCATATCCACATCATCTAACAGATCAGATAATGCAACAGTATAAGTAGAAGACATTGTAAAATCTTTTACATCTGCTTCAATACTTAAGCTTTCCGGAATCGTAACTTTGTCACTTTCTTCACTGCTTAAGTTCAGGCTGTCTTTTAATCCCGGCATTCCGAATCCGACCACGATATTCTTATTTCCATCGGAAATAATCTTGCCGTTATCAATCGTTACATTGCTGAATGTCTCATTCGGAAGTATCATACCTGTCATCATGACGAATGGTGTACATACTTCTGTATCTTTTCCGTCTACAGATACATTCTTCTTTTCATTATTCTTATAATCCACTGTGATCTTCAGGTGTCCGCTCTTTCCTTTTAACTCAGATGGTTTCATCTCTTTTCCATCCAGGTAATATTTTAATTTAACAGATACCGGAAGTTTCTTATCTGTCGTTCCCTGATAATAGATGTCCTCACCGTCTGTAGCCCAGGTCAGTTTATCTCCATCTGACGTATATTTTTCATCACCTTTTACATTCTTGATATCGCTCAGTGTACTCTCGTCTTCCAGATCTCCGGATACACTTCCTGAATTCTTAAGCCAGTTGGATACCGTTACTTTATCTGTCTTGCCGCTTGCTTTAGCATTCACATATACCGTCTCTTCTTTATATACCTCGCTGTTCGAAGTTCCATTTGCTGCGAAAGCTGGTGTCACACCCATCATCACTGACATTCCGACTGCTACAGATGCTGCAATTTTTCGTTTCATTTTTCTGTTCTTATTCATAATTCCTGCTTCCTTTCTTAATTATCATGGATTGTTAATAACAGGTTACTTTGCTTCACTTGTCTGTGCTTTTGCCTTTTTCCCAAGAAATCCGATGGATGTCTTGCAGATTAATTTGTCAAATATCATGAACATTGCCGGCAATACCAGAAGCACGACTACCATACTGATAATGGCTCCTCTTGCAAGCAATGTACAAATCGAACCGATCATTTCAACCTGAGAATAGCAGGCAACTCCGAATGTTGCAGCAAAGAAGCTAAGTCCACTGCTGATGATGGACGGCATACTCGTTTTATGTGCAATGCTGATTGCTTCCATCTTATCTTTTCCACGGCTTCGTTCTTTCTGATATCTTGTCGTCATCAGGATTGCATAGTCAACGGTTGCTCCTAACTGGATCGCACCGATAACGATACTTGCCACGAACGGAAGGCTGACTCCCTGATAGTACGGGATTGCCATATTGATCATGATCGCAAATTCAATAACCGCTACCAGGATTACCGGCAGTGAGATTGATTTGAAAATGATCAGAATGATTACAAATATAGCTGCGATCGAGATAATATTTACATTAACCAGATCAACATCTGTAACATCCTGCAGGTCTTTCATCAAAGGTGCCTCTCCGATGACCATTCCCGACTTATCGTAGGATTTTACGATCTTATCTATCTTTTTGATCTGTGTATTTACCGGATCTGTTGCGGATTCATATTTCGTACTGACGAATGCCAGTTCATAATCCTTACTCTGCATCATCTTACGGACATCCTTTGGGATCATGGAATCCGGTACGCTAGGACCGATCAGTGAACTCATGCTGATGGTCCATTTTACACCTTTTACTTTATCGATCTTCTTGAACATCTGCTGCTTATCTTTGGCACTCATGTTCTTATCCATCATGACGATGTGCATGTTACTTGTACCAAAGTCATCTTTTACTTTTTTGATCGATACATTACTGTTCAGTGTTGCAGGAAGTGAATCTGCAATGTTGTAGTAGATCTTTGTATGATTATTACCGTAAATTGCAGGAAGTAATAATACAAGAAATGCTACGATCCATACTTTATAATGCTTTGTGATAAAAGCGGATGGACGATCCATGTTGCTTAACAGTAATTTGTGTCTTGTCTTTTCAATCGGCTTATCAAATACAAGGATCAGTGCCGGCAGGATCGTTACACAACAGATAACGCCGATCACAACACCTTTCGCCATTACAATACCAAGGTCACGTCCGAGTGCAAATGTCATAACACACAGTGCGATGAATCCGGCTACGGTAGTAACGGAACTTCCGACTACTGATTTGAATGTGTTGGCAATCGCATGACCCATGGCTCTTTCTTTCTCGCCAG
>ENA-OROE01001655-OROE01001655.1-human-gut-metagenome-genome-assembly--contig:-NODE-1655-length-13354-cov-11.842244_pt1 | contig 13354 bp, 10 predicted proteins | sample MGYA00242126_ERZ509044 | MGnify/ENA primary metagenome ERZ509044 (study PRJEB26280, sample SAMEA2338716) | human gut metagenome | biome: human gut; feature: human-associated habitat; material: faeces... | reverse complement strand
CGGTGAGATCCATGACTTTTAACCCTTTATTATAAATTTCGTCATACGTGATTTTCTCGAATTTGGTGGCTGTCGGATCTTTTTCCGGATCGGCGGTATAAATACCGTCTACCCGTGTCCCTTTCAACATGGCATCGGCTTCTATTTCTATGGCACGCAAACTACTGCCTGTATCGGTTGTGAAATAGGGATTACCCGTTCCGGCACTGAAAATGGTGACATAGCCGTTTTCAAGGTATTCTATCGCTTTGGCTTTGGAGTAGAATTCTCCGATGGGCTCCATGCGTATAGCTGTCAGTACTTTGTTCCGGCAATTCTCGTTGTCGAGTGCCGAACTGAGTGCCAGACTATTGATTACGGTGGCCAACATACCCATACTATCTCCTTTAACCCGGTCGAATCCTTTATTGGTACCGCTCAGTCCCCGGAAAATATTTCCTCCGCCGATTACTATTCCTATCTGGATGCCCATTTCGGCGATTTCTTTTATTTGTCGGGCGTAGCTTTCGACACGGGTCACGTCTATCCCGTATTTTTGAGCGCCCATTAACGACTCTCCGCTGAGTTTAAGAAGTATCCTGTTAAATTTCATCATGTTAGGTTTAAAGTTGAATGACAGATTTCATTTTTATCGTTTATTCTATCAAAAAGATTTTCTATATTGTGAAAAATTACAACAAAACTAGTTATTTTTATCCGATTATAGAGCAAAGCCTGTATAAAAAATAGATCGTAGTTTTTATTGTTAATTTTTTATCATTGATGAAGATGAACGAACAGAATCGTAATTTGTTGATATTATTATCAATATGTGTATTAACCATTTTCCCTCTTTTAGGTTTAACGGATTATAATACGAAAGGTGAGCCTCGGGAAGCTATTGTGGCTTATTCTATGTTGGAACACGGGAATTGGATTTTGCCCCGGAATTATGATGGTGAGATTGCTTTTAAACCTCCTTTTTTGCATTGGAGTGTGGCTGCTGTTTCCACTTTGTGCGGTGAAGTGTCCGAATACTCCTCCCGGGTTCCGTCTGCTTTGGCCCTGATCATTATGGCTGCCGCTATTTATTGGTTTTATGCCAGACGTAAAGGGGCAACTGTCGGGTTATTGACCGCCTTTGTCATGTTGACCTGTTTCGAGGTACACCGTGCCGGTTTCACCTGCCGGGTAGATATGGTATTGACCGCTTTTATTGTGTTGGCTATTATCCGTTTTTATTCGTGGTATGAAAAAGATTTGAGAGGGATCCCCTGGCTGGCTATTCTGTTTATGGGATGTGCTACCTTGACTAAAGGACCGGTGGGGATTATTTTACCTTGTTTGGTAGCCGGCGTATTTCTTTGGATAAGAAAAGGACATTTCTGGAAATTGGTTTTGCGTTTTATCGGGATAGCCCTATTGGCTTGTGTTTTACCTGCCATTTGGTATGTTTTGGCTTACAACGAAGGAAAGCAGGAATTTTTAGATTTGATGATGGAAGAAAATTTCGGGCGGTTTTTAGGTAAGATGTCTTATGCTTCCCATGAAAATCCTTTTTATTATAATATTTATATGCTTATGGCCGGCTATCTCCCCTGGACTTTGTTGTTGCTCTTCTCTCTTTTCTGTTTGCGTTACCGCAAATGGACCGGGACCTGGAAAGAGAAGTGGCAACAAACGGTAGAGAAAGTCCGGACCAGTGATCCGGTTCACTTGTATTCTTTTTTGACTATAGCACTGATATTTGTATTTTATTGTATCCCTGCAAGTAAGAGAAGTGTTTATCTGTTACCGATATACCCTTTTATCGGTTATTTTCTGGCGGTTTATTTTCTTTGGTTGGTTCGTATGGGGAAAACTGCCATAAAGATTTTTGCTATCGTTATCTCTTGCCTTATTATTTTACTGACTGTCGTATTTTTTGTCGTGAAAGCAGGAGCTGTTCCCGACACGATTTTTGCGGGTAAAAGGGCTGTAGAGAATATCGCTTTTTTGCATGCGTTGGAAGAAATTCCAATGAATTTATTCAATATTGTTCTGATCTTTTTACCGATTGTTGCTGTCGTTGTTTTGCTTAGAAAATTGAAAAGTAAACCCTGGAATACTCAGGTATTGTATGCTTTGTGCGGATTATTGTTTACGATATTTGTCGTTTTGGACGGAGTTTATCAGCCTGCCGTATTGAATACCAAATCGGATATCGGTTTGGCGCAGGAAGCACGGAAATGGGTGCCCGAAGGAAAAATTTATTCTTATACTTATTTCTTCTATAGTGTCAATTTTTTCAATGGTGACCGGATGGCGCTTTTTGAAAAAGAATTGCCTGAAGAAGGCTACGTTTTAGTGAAGCAGGGGCTATTGGAAGAATTTCGTCAGAAATATGGAGAGGAATATGTTTTAGATACGGTTTATACTTCGAATCGCCGGAGTTGTGATGTCAGAGATATAATCCATATTCTTCATTTTACCAAAGAGAAGGCGATAGGAAATGCAGAAACGGAAGAACGTTTTTAACAGAAACCGTGTTTTGCAGATGGTCGGAAAATATCCGACCATCTGCGAATAGCCCGGTTATTTATTTCAGATTGACATCTTCTTCGATAAAATAACGGGGACGTTGTTTCACTTCTTTGTAAATCTTTCCGATATATATTCCGGTTATTCCGATAGCCATCATAATCATTCCACCGATAAACCAGATAGAGACCAGTAAGGAGGTCCAACCCGGTATGGTATGGGCATGAGCATGTTGTACCAAGGCGTAAATAATCATGATAATGGGGACGATTATTCCGAAAATAAATCCTCCCGTCAGGATTAGCTGAAGCGGTTTTACAGAAAAAGAGGTAATACCGTCCAGGGCAAAAGAAAGCATCTTTTTGAACGGATATTTGGATTCTCCTGCAAACCGGCTTTTCCGGTCATAATATACGTAAGCTTCGGGGAAACCGATTAGCCGGACTATTCCACGAAGAAATAGATTGCGTTCCGGATAGGATACGAGTGCCTGTAATGCGCGTTTACTCATCAGTCGGAAGTCGGCATGATTATAGACGACATCGCTTCCCATTTTACGGATTAGCTGATAGAATAATAAAGCTGTATTTTTCTTAAACCAGGTATCGGTCGTCCGTTCCCGCCTTACTCCATAGACAATATCCGCTCCCTGTAGGAAACAATCGGTCATCTCTTCGATAGCATCGACATCGTCCTGTAAATCGGCATCGATTGAAATGGCGGCATCGCAGTGTGTACTGGCCCATTCCAGGCCTGCTAACAAGGCATATTGATGACCGGAATTATGAGCCAATTTTAAACCACCGACGAGTCCGTTTGTTTTACCTGCCTCGGTAATGATTTCCCAGGTTTTGTCTTTACTGCCGTCGTCGACAAATAATATTTTTCCAATGGAGATTTTTCCGTTTTCCAGCATTCTGTTCAGGACGCCGGATAATTGCCGGATAGTTTCCGGAAGTACGCTTTCCTCATTATAACACGGAACTACGATAATAAGGTGGGTTGTATTCATGGTTTATTATGGATTAGAATGTGGTTTGTCGGTTGTCAGTTGTTTACGGATCAGATATTCTGTCGTTTGCAACATGGAGAAGGCATAGGTTTTCAGTGAGTCGAATGTCGTATTCGCTGTTGCCGGGCTTAGAGTTCCGTTATGAATATTATAATTGAACTCTTGTTTACTTTCCGTATCGTAAATATAGAAATGTTTTGTGTCTTTGACTCCTAACATATTGTCTGCGCTAAAAAACATACAAGGACGTTCTTCTTTTAATAAATCTATTCCCAGATTGTTTTGAATATAATTGATACGTAACATACCCAATAAAGTAGGAGCTACGTCGATCTGTCCTCCGAAATTTTCTTTTTCTTCTGCGGTGAGAAGTGCGGGAGTATAAAACATCAAAGGAATGTGATTGTACGATTGAGGCATTTCACTATCCGGATTGCCGACTAATTTTCCGTGATCGCCCAATAAGACGAAGATCGTATTGTCGAACCAAGGTTGTTGCGAGGCTTTATGTATGAATTGACGAATCGACCAGTCGGCGTATTCTACGATTTGTTCTTCTATGTTTTTACTTTTAGGCTGGAAATAGGACGGAATCACGTAAGGAGGATGGTTGCTGATAGAAAGTAAGACAGCAAAAAACGGACTAGTCTGAGCGGACTGTTTTTTCAAATGATTCAGTGCATAGTCGTAAAGAAAATCATCTTGTACGCCGAAACCATTGACTACTTTTTCGGACGGGTAGTTTTCCTGAGAAAAGATCTCGTCGAAGCCATTGGTACGAAAAAAAGCATTCATATTGTCGTATTGGGATTCGTGGGTCATAAAGAACATGGTGCGGTAACCCTGTTCTTTTAATATAGTCGGAAGACCGGAATAAGTGGGAATGACAGAACCTTTCATCGCGTTTCGTTTTAAGATGGAAGGAAAAGAATAAAGGGTCGCATACATGCCATGATTCGTATGGATTCCTGCCGAATAGAAATTACGGAAACTAATAGAACGGGTATACAGACTATCCAGGAAAGGAGTCAGCGTCTCTGATTGCCCGAAATGCTTCATCAGTTTACTGGACATGGATTCCATCATAATCAGTACAACATTGGGGCGACCTTGCTGCACACTATCTGCTTTTGAAGCATGTCTGTACACAGCCAACGGTGAGACAGCTACCTCTCCCTGACGATTGAGCAGAGCTTGCGCCTTAGTTATGGCTTCCTGCTCATCCATCAGATGCAAATATTTATTTTCAGGACGCATATCATCCATCACACTCGTCAACAGATTAAAAGTCGGACTTACTCCCAATTGATTCAGAAAAGCATCCTGACAGAAATATGCCGCACTCACTTTGATCGGATTATAACCTGTACGTCCCCGAATTCCAAAAATGCAGAGGCCGATCAGACAAGCTCCGACCAGAACCACAACTCCTCTCTTCCAAAATGGGAACGAAGCGGAAATGGTAAGGCTACGACGATGGAAATAACGCGACAGACAGACAAGCCATACTATGAACCCGGCCAAGAAGAGCAGGAATAATCCGATGGACAAGTAATAGGCACTTTCTCCCAATATCATTCCGGCGGTAGTTCCTGCATAACCGAACCATTCGAATATAGAAGAATTGATATGCTTAAAGAAATAGGCAAAGTAGGGTATGTCCGACGCACTGATTAAATAGACCAGTCCATAAAACACACTGAAAAAGATTGTGAAGAAACGGAACAATGCTTTCCCATAGTAGTTGCAGACTCCACACACCACCGCAATTGCCAGCGGCAACAGAAGTATGTAACAACCGATCACATTATCAAACCAGACACCATGCACAAAAGCAAGCATTGAAAGGCTCTTATCCGACAAGGCTTCAGAAGTCAATTGATGATAGGATGAGATAAAAAGTACCAGGCGAAACAGTCCTGCGATCAGCAAAGCCGAAATATGTATCGTGAGTATATATACAATAAGATTTAGAAAACGTTTCATAATAGCCTTTTCTTTTTATGAATTAAATGAAAGAGATTTAATAAAATTATTTTCTCCCTTTGTAGATATAAACGAAATGAAGAATTAGGAAATTGATAGGTACTACAATTATCATCACCAGTATCGGCGCCAGAAGTTCGCCTGCCCCTATCCAAAGGAGGAGATTCAACAAACCAATCTCAAGCAGATAATTAATCAGATGACTAAAGCCAAACCCAACCGCATTGCGAGACGAGGGCTTGGAACGAAAAGTAAAAAAGGTAGTCAGGAAATAATTGCAAATAAATCCGACGGCATAACCTGCCGTAAAAGAGATATTGGCGTTTGCAACCAGTAAAACCAGACAATACACTCCGTAATGAATAGCCGAGGATATAGTACCGACAACTCCGAAACGAACGAATTGCCAAAACTTATCCCGCCAGTCCGGATGCCTGTCAAATATAGCTTTACTTATCTTGGTCATCGTATAGTACTTCTTCCACATTATAGAGCGGACGACGTTTTACTTCTTTATAGATTTTCCCAATATACAACCCGACAGCTCCTATTGACATTAGAACAATTCCACCGACAAACCAGACAGACAACATCAAAGATGCCCAGCCATGCTCTGCCGTACCCGAAATTAAAGAATACAATACATAAATTCCTATCAGTATACTGATAAAAACAAATATAATTCCCAGATAAACAATACCGTAAATAGGCTTCACCGAGAAAGAGGTTATTCCGTCCAAGGCCAGGCTGAACATCTTTCTTACTGTATATTTGGAGGTTCCGGCTGTCCGTTCCCGGATTACGTCATCTACCGTAGTAGAAGGGAAACCCAGCAATGGGATAATACCACGCAAATAGACATTACGTTCTTGATAATGAGACAACTGTTCCAGTACTCTCCTACTCAAAAAACGAAAATCCGCATGATTGTAGATTGTCTCTACTCCCATCCGGTGCTGTAATTTATAAAAAGCGGTTGCGGAAAGACGTTTCAGCATCGGATCTGCCTGGCGGGATACTTTCACCCCGTATACGACATCGTATCCTTGTGTATAAGCATCGATCATCTCCTCAATCGCATTCAGATCATCCTGCAAATCGGCATCAATGGTAATAACGGCATCGCTCCAATCTTTAGCGGTCATCATACCGGCCATGATAGCATACTGATGTCCCACGTTGCGAGCCAGGTTCATTCCTTTTATATATGGATTCGTCCGGTGCAGTTGTTTAATAATGCTCCATGTACGATCTTTACTGCCATCATTCACAAAGAGCACAAAACTGTCGGCACTGATCTTTTTTTTCGCCACCAAGTCATCAAACAAAGCTGTCAAACGGGTGGTTGACTCTTCCAACACTTCCTCCTCATTATAGCAGGGGGATACAATAGCCAATTTAATCATTTTTCGTCCGGTTTATTTAGTTCAGCCAGTTTTATCTGCGCAAACTCCGAGTAAGTCATAAAAGGATAGCCTTTTTCTTTCAGGTTGCGGATAAGCATATCCAAACGTTCCTCCATTCCTTTGCCGGAATGGTTGCGGATGATAAAAGGCATTTTAAATTCAGGGTGTTCACCCAACGGATAGAACTCCCATGGGTGGAAATAGGTCACAAAATATCCGTCATGTTTCAATACCCGGTTTACCAGGCTTTGATAAAGCCACATCGGCAGATTATGACAAGACAACCAAAATAGCGGGAAACGAATCCATGGAGTTACAGAAGCCGGGATTTGAAGTAGTTTGCCTGTCATAAAGCAGGTACGCGGCTCTGATAAATGCATATATCTTCCGGGGATAAATGCGGGATTCAATGAGGAGTTGTACACATACCCCATTCGTTCAAGTTCCGTATCTGATACGGGAAACATACGCGGTTGGCGATAGCCTTCTATCGTTCTGCCGGTAAGACGTTCCAAGATTTCTTTTGAACGGCTGACATCGGAAGCCTGCGGTTGCCAATGGTCACATCCATGCGCAGCCACTTCATGTCCTTCGTCCATAATGCGCCGCATCACCTCCGGCGCATTTTCTGCAAAATTGCTTGTACAGAAGAAGGTAGCTTTCACCCCGTTTTTTTTCAGGCAGTCCAGTATCCGGTTCGTACCATAGACTGATACTTTCATCGCTTCATCCAGCGGAAAGTCTACGTCATGTTCACGAGGTACATCAAATTCTTCTGTATCAAAACTTAATAATATCATTGCATTATCAAAAAATTACAATTGCTGCATTACAGTTGTTGCATATCATGCAGGCGTTTGTAATAGCCGTTTAATTCTATAAGTTCCTCATGCTTACCACGTTCTACAATTTCTCCTTCATATAACACGCAGATTTCATCTGCATTCTTAATAGTAGAAAGACGGTGGGCAATAGCAATCGTTGTACGTGTTTTCATCAAACGTTCCAACGCTTCCTGCACGAGACGTTCTGATTCGGTATCCAATGCAGAAGTAGCCTCATCGAGAATCAGAATCGGAGGGTTCTTCAGGATGGCACGGGCGATACTGATACGCTGGCGCTGACCACCGGACAGTTTTCCACCACGGTCGCCGATATTCATGTTATATCCTTCCGGTTTCTCCATAATGAAGTCATGTGCATTGGCAATCTTTGCTGCCTCTACCACTTGTTCCATTGTCGCATTCTCCACACCAAAAGCAATGTTATTGAAGAATGTATCATTAAACAAAATAGCTTCCTGGTTTACATTACCAATCAGACTACGCAAATCAGCAATACGCACGTCGCGGATGCTCGTTCCGTCAATGGTAATATCACCTTCCTGTACATCATGGTAACGTGGCAACAAATCGACTAAGGTAGATTTACCGGAACCCGATTGCCCAACCAGTGCAATCGTTTTTCCTTTGGGAACTGTCAAATTTACATGTTTCAATACCTCTCTCTTACCATCGTAGCTGAAAGAGATATCTTTAAATTCAATCTTGTCATTCAAACCTTTCAACGGTTTCGGATTCGGAATCTCCTTTATCTTATTCTCTGCTTTCAGGATTTTATCAACACGTTCCATAGAAGCCAAACCTTTCGGAATGTTGTATCCTGCTTTAGCAAAGTCTTTCAACGGATTGATTACACTATACAGGATAACCATATAGAAGATGAATGTAGGAGCATCGATGGTTGCATTCTGTCCCAAAATCAATGTACCACCAAACCACAGTACGGCTACAATCAGAATGGTTCCCAAAAACTCACTCATCGGATGTGCTAATGCCTGACGTATAGCAACTTTATTCGAAGCATCACGCAATTCATTACTACATTTGGTAAAACGATTAATCATCTTATCTTCTGCAATAAAAGCTTTGATAATACGCAATCCACCCAATGTTTCTTCCAATTGCGACATCGTATCACTCCATTTTGACTGTGCCTCCAATGACTGGCGTTTCAGTTTTCTTCCGACCGCTCCCATCAGCCAACCCATTCCCGGCAATACAACGATGGTAAAAAGGGTCAACTGCCAACTCGTTATAACCAAAGTGATAAAATAAAGAAGAATCAGAATCGGACTCTTCATCAACATATCCAACGAACTAGTAATGGAGTTTTCAACCTCTCCCACGTCACCACTCATACGAGCTATGATATCTCCCTTTCTTTCTTCAGAGAAAAAAGACATTGGCAAGCGCATTACTTTTGCATATACCATAATACGGATATCACGTACCACTCCCGTACGCAATGGAATCATTACAGCTGAAGAAGCAAAGTAACAACCGGTTTTAAACAATGTCATTATCATCAGGAACAATCCTAAAAAGATAAGGGCTATAGTAGGACCATTATCCATTATCATTTGAGATATGTAATAATAGAAGTTATTCTTGGCAACATCTGCTAAATCACCACTACCCCATTCCATAAAATGGTATACTTTATCCGCTCCTTCTGTTTTAAACAGAATACTCAAAATAGGAATCAGGAAAGTAAATGAAAATACGTTGAATACAGCAGACAAAATATTCAGCAAAATAGCCCAGCCGATATACTTCTTATAAGGCGACACGAAACGTCGCATTAGTTGTAGAAATTCCTTCATTATTTACCATTAAAAAAGTTAAGACCGCAAAGATACAATAAAACTGATTAACAGGCAGTAGTTTCAGCTAATTATTAACGCGATTTATCGAAAAGCACGTTTCAACAAACAAAAAACGACTCAATAATTCTCTTTCAACCAAATACCCAAAAAACGATCATATATCTGACAGATTCCCATTTCCTGAGTCACGAAATCCTTTTCCAGTAACCCTTTCAGCGCTGCCTGGACTGAACTAGCAGAAGCCAGTCTGTATTTTCTAATGAAAGTACCGGAAGTAACAGCTTTAGCCTTTCCCTCTTTAGTGATAGCAATCAGTAACTCCTTTTGCTTTTCCGGCAAACGAAAAAGGATTTCCGAATAAGTATATCTGAATGAATCAATAATCTGCCGAATAGCCTCTGACACCATTTCCACTTTACAGACTCCGTGCTCCGGGGTCATATCATAAAGTGTATTCAATACTTTTTGTATATACCATGTGACTCCTTCAAACTGTTGATAAACTGTGGTAATAGCACTTTCTTCCATTTCTTTGCCTGCACGTTTGAAATGCATACATGCAAAACGAATGTATTCTTCTAAAGGAATACTTTCCAAATGCATCATTGACACACTTTGATAAAAAGGTCTGGAAGGCGTCAAAAACATATTCCCCATCACATGCCGCTGGCTCCCGGCAAAAATGAAATGCGCATTATTACAATGCTGCACATAAGTCCGAAGAGTAGCCTCTACATTTTTCTCTGCATACCCGGTAATCTGCTGAAATTCATCAATGGCAATCAAACAAGGCTTATCCGCTTGCTCTAAATACCGGAAGATTTCATCGAGCGTAGTAGCCGGAGCTTGTATATCTCCTAATCCCAAACTCAAAGAAGGCATACCATTCACATCAAAAGAGATACTGGCTTGCAAAGATTTCACACATTCCCAAAAGCTCTGCAAAGCTTTCTTCCCCACAGGTTTCAGTACTTCCAGAATCTCTTTACTAAGTGCAAATACCAAGTCGCGCAATGACCGACTGTCATATATATCAATAAAGAAGGTGTAATAGCCCTGCTTAATTTCAGGAAACTGAAAGCAATGACGGATCAGCCCTGTTTTTCCCATTCGCCGGGTAGAGACAAGAGCCAAATTATTCCCGTTCATCACTTCGCGTACCAACTGTTCGCTTTCCTGTTGACGGTCACAAAAATAATCAGCAGACACATATCCACTTGTTATAAAAGGATTTCTTATCATAGTCTTCGTATATCCCACGTTATTACGCAAAGATAATTATTATAAAATAATAAAATGCACATCTCATGCATTATTTCATCATCACCCTTGCCCAACAGCCACCACATGATAATAAACTCCGCGTGTTTTCCTGAATGACTTTACTCCCAGCCTCTGCAAAATACGCCCGAAATAATTAACCTGTCCGGAAGAAATCTTCATTTTACTTGCCTTTTGTATCCGCTGAAGTATATCTGCAGCAAGTAACCATTCTCCCTCTTCTTCCTCTTCCGCTACCCGGTAATACACCTGGAACAACTGCTCGATTGCCGGCGACTGCTCAAACTCCCGGTTCGCCTCCGTCATAATAGCCTCTTCCTTCTCATCAAACCAGTAACGTTCATTACTACGCAGCAGTGCCATTGCCTGCGCATACAATTGCTCATAGTCAATAGGACGGACCACATCAATCACTCCAGTCACCTCAACACCGATAAAACGGCGACTGCCGGAAGTATCCGTCAGCAAATCTTTATGATTACTCGTTCCTATAAAAGAGGCATACCGACGAAGTTCCTCCACAGCCGAAGCATTCGGTCGCCGTGTGTTGACAACGGGCTTTTGCAGAATATGCTTGAGGAAAGACTGCTGATTAATGCCAATTTGATCGAACTCATCCATATTAATCAATAAAAAGCGATTCAAGTATAACTCGGCATCCCGCTTCCGGCTGAAATCAATGCTATCCGTATAATAAGCCTGCAAGCATGGAGGCAAAATCAACCGGCAAAATGTAGACTTACGATAAGCCTGTGGACCTATCAATATAGGAGAAGTGCTATTTGCATGATTCTTTCCCATTCCACGCCAATGCGCTATCGTACTAAGAAACCAACGACGAAACAATTGCGCCCAATGAGGATGATCGCAAGGAACTCGTTTGGCAAGATCGCCGATATGATCCTTACCATCCCAATGAGGAAGGTCATAAAGAAATTCCTCGATAGGCTGATAAACCGGCACATGATCCGAATTCAGGTAACGTACCACGTCTTTATCCCACAGCTTAATCCCTTCATAATGTGCATTCATTGCAATACTTGCCATCAACCGTTTATCCACCGGATGAAAATAAAAATTAAAGCTGTTCCGTTCGCGACATTCCACTTGTGATGTCAACTGGTTGAAACGAAAATCATAACGTCGTTTCATAAACTCATCCATCTGCATGACAAATAATTGTTCCGGCAACAGACTACTTTTACTCGCAAATCCCTCACAAGTGCGGTATACATTTCGCACGGTTTCCCGAACCAATGTATCGTCCTTCGGCAAGCGATAATGAGCACGAGACCATCGCACTGTATCTTCCTCCGGAATACCGGCACGGAAACAATGTCCTGCGAGGTTAATCAACAGCGATTGTTTGTCTCCTTCCGGTTGATAATCAGTCTCTTCATCCAACGCACGTGCAAAAGCAGCTTCGAAAAGGACAGAAAGCGCATTACACTTTTCATATCCCGGCGCAAGCCGTTGCAATGGCGAAGTTTCCGTTTGCACCCGTTCGCGATAAGTCACCTCACCCGGCATAGCGGCAGGCTGCTTCATATAAATAGGCATTGCTTCGGGATTAAAATACAAGTGCGGGTCAAAAGTTAAACGACAATATTGCTCCAACGAAGGTACTTTCAGTTCAATATCATAAGGAAGTTGTGGCTGATAAAATTTCACTGCCAACCGATAGGCATGCGCATGAAAAAGCTCCGCTTCTTCACTAGTTGTCGGCAAACGATCATTGGGGTAAGTAAAACGTACCCATACTTTCACAGACTTTCCGGAAGAACCGGTGAAAGCTAAGTAAGTCTGCGGAAGCTCCTTTACCCGTTCTTTCACCTCATCCGCTTCCATGTGTCCGGACAAGTTGTTGACCTGAATCATCACAATTCCATTGTATTCACTCATCGTCGTTATGCCGCCTTTGCGAAAAAAAGCAGCTGCAGGTATCAGCTTCGGCACTTTCTGTACATAGTCATTTTTATCACCCGGAAGCATAAAAGGCAGGACTTCTCTCATTTTTGAGACGGGCTGTGTTTTGGTTTCCACTTTCATTTGTTCCACGAGCTGTTCAATTCTCAACGTACGCATAGTGTTCACCTTGCCATCGTCTCTTACCAGTGTTATTCTCATTACTTAATTAATTTATTTGTCCTGCATGTGTTTGTAGGGCGATTATTACCACAGACAAATGTACGGTTAATATCCCGTATAAACAAATTTGACACCTCCCAAACGCACGTCCACTAGTAATGATTTGCAATTCTTATTCTCATATTCTCATAAGTTTCAGATAAAACACACAAAATCAGCATAGTACACCATGAGAAACGTTTTTAAATCCGGTATTTCTCATACTTTGTCTTTCATTTTTGCTCAAAAAGTGTCTATTTATCATAGTATTCCGGATCATTTCTCATAGTCAAATACCAACTATTCATTTCGCTCATTGGGTAAGCGTCTCCGCGATTCTATCTTGTCGCCCTTTTTTCATTCTTATATTTTTGC
>ENA-OROE01001652-OROE01001652.1-human-gut-metagenome-genome-assembly--contig:-NODE-1652-length-13367-cov-3.750526_pt1 | contig 13367 bp, 8 predicted proteins | sample MGYA00242126_ERZ509044 | MGnify/ENA primary metagenome ERZ509044 (study PRJEB26280, sample SAMEA2338716) | human gut metagenome | biome: human gut; feature: human-associated habitat; material: faeces... | reverse complement strand
CTGCTACAACATTGTATCCGTAAGCATACTTTCCGATGATTGCATCCAGTTCAGCCTGATTCCTTACTGTTCCATGCTCCGCAAGATCACTTCCGTAACCACCCTTTTTTCCGACAAACTCCACCCATTTATTCCAGGTTTCATAATCCATCAAGGCAAGTGGTCCGTAAACTGCCGTATTTTCTTCTGTCGGATAAACAACGCTAAGTGCTCCCAGGATGTTATCTACCTTTACCAATCCCCATAATAAGGACAGGTTTCCGGTGCTTGCAGTATCTGCTGACTCCATAAGTCCTGTAAAACCACCGGCAATTTCTTCTCCGTATACAGATCGGATCCGGACTGCTTTGCAGACACTTGTTGGTCCAGTATAATCTTTACCTTTCCAATTCTTTGTATTGTTTCCCCAGATATGACCGCCTTCATTATGCCCTGCATACCCTCCGGCCATACCTCGTTGTACTTGTGTTGTTGAATCCGCATCCGCACGAACTGCACCACCACAAGGAACACAAGTCGTAGAGCTGTTTCTGATCGTCGGTACAAAGTCCTCCGCTAATGATGCCAATGTATCTGACACATCAACAAGACCACCTAAGATACCCGTATCGCCAAGAACATTTGCCACATTTCCTGGTTCCAGATCTCCCACATAACCACCAGCCGTAATCTGTCCAATGATATATGAGAAGTTATTTGCATTTGAATCCTGAATATGTCCACCAGATATCTTTCCGACGAAACCACCTGCATCACCAAGTATGTCATTTGCGGATGCATCAGATGCTGTATTTTTCCAGGTCGCTTTTACTGCAAAACCGCCAACATTTCCTGTAACATTCGAATGTTCTATTGTAGAAACAACAACATTCAATGCATCCAGCACATGATTGATTTCTATCGAGTTGCCAAGTACACTCAAACCTTTTCCAACGGAAGCTGCAGAACCGATATCCATATATCCGATATATCCACCTGCATATCTGGCACCAGTTACTGCATATGTGCTTTCATTTTCATCATAGTATGTTGGTGCTTCATCTGCTTCCAGATCCTTCGGTTCCTTTACAGTAGTGTGCTTCAGATTCGTAACATCACAGTAGCTTACCTGTACACCGCTTCCGTAACCGATAAATCCTCCGGCACTTCCGGAATGACTGTCCTCTGATTTCGTCTTGTTGGCAGTAACATTAAATCCGTTGTCTGACTTGACTCCGGCATACTGCACATATGGAATGTAGGCATTGATCAGATTAAGCAGATCTCCAACATTTATATTCAGACCTTTGATTCCTCCGAGAATGCTGATTCCACCTCCAGCATCTGCCAATGCTCCGGAGTAAACATTTCCGCCAAAGCCTCCGGCATAAGATTGCCCATTTACATGATCCAGATTATATACAGAATAATAGTTACCTTTTCCTGCATCCTGGTTGTTAACCGTTCCACTCTGGAAGTTTCCGGCAAAACCGCCTGCTGTATCTGCAGCAACTCCGCCTTTATCAACATAAGTAACCGTGCACTCTGTATAAGAAGGAAGCAAGTACTTGACAGCACTTAACAACTTATTTGCATTTAACAAAGCTTTGACATCCGCTTCACCAGCTACATCTGCAAGACCTCCGGTCTGTGAGGAACCTACAAATCCTCCGGCAAAACCGTCTTTATCATTTGCTGTTACTTCTTTTAAATTTTTCACATCGGACTTAATGATCTCACAGCTGTTACTTTTTCCGATGAAACCACCAGCTGTATAATCCACTACTTCGCCGTTGGAATTTGTACCTATTGCTTCTGCAGTCATGCCTCCTGCGATGCCATTTACATGAGCTTCGTTGATTTTAACTCTGACACCTTCTGCCACAGAAAGCAGATTTTCAACTTTCAGCAAGTTGTTCAGTCCTAACAGATTCAAAGTCAGTCCGTTTCCACCTGCCAGATCTCCCGGACCTGCACAACCGATAAAACCACCGACTCTGTTTTTTGCTGTAACAGATTTTACCTGATTCAATGTTACAGTATCCACATCTCCACCAACAGCCTCGCCAATCGCTCCGCCGGCATAATTTTCTTTTGCTTCAACTGTATATCCATCATTTACTCCCGTCACCGTTACATGATGCACAGTAAATCCAAGGAAGTTTCCGATTCCAAGCGTATTATTTAAAAGTCCTGTGACATTTGCTGTTGTTACACTTCCGGCAATACCTCCGGCACGATTTTCACTTGCCGTAACTGTTTTTAATCCTGTGAGCACATTATCTCTTTGGGCTACACTGCTCGCATCTCCTCCGCCATGTTTCCAGTACGGAAGTTTATTTAAATATTCTGGACTGGATTCTGCAATATAGACGCCATCACCACCACCAAGAATACCACCGGAATAACTCTTGCCAGCCTCAACTGAAACTGATGAACAATTCATGTTACATCCCAGGATTGCTGATGGTGCAATTCCTACAAGTGACAAAAGCATGCCCGCTTTTTCCGGATTACTGGACAAGAGTCTTGTCAATAAGTCTTTTACTGTTGTTAAAAGGCTTGCATCCTTGACTTCTTTATTTCCAAGGTTTGTAATCCAGCCAACTGTTGAAATACCGCTCACACCGCCGGCATAACTTCCGCTTGCATTAACTGCAATGCTTCCGCTCGCTCCGCAGTTGACCGCATAACTGTTTGCCTGTGCTCCTACGATACCGCCTTGATAATTTTCACCAGATACTGAGACATTGCATCCTGTCAGATTGCAATTTAACAGTATACTCTGGGGCTGCATTACTCGAATAAGTTCAACACCTACATCACTTAACAAACCTCGGATTTCTGCATCTCTGCTGATTCCTGCAAAACCTCCGCCGTATTCTTTTGCGGTTACAGAATAACTACTGTTTTTCACGGAGCAGTCAAAGATTCTTGTTCCTACCTGCTGTCCTACAAAACCACCAGCATAATCTTTACCGGCAGCTCCGATAGTTCCTGCCAGATTCTCTACATGACAGTTTTTAATATTTACATTTTTGTATCCAGTAGGAATTAAACTACCAACCGGCAATGCCTTGTCCAGAAGAATTGTGATCAAATCTCCAAGTCCAAGTCCCGGAATTGCATTTAACAATGATGATAATGCATTCACCGTTACTCCAAGAGCTTTCGACAATCCGTCATACTCTGTTACACCTTCTGTATAACCAACAAACCCACCAGTGCGATCATTAATGTTCGAAACACTGACCTTTCCTGTCACATCACAGTTTTCAATGGAAACATCTCCCACTAGCCTTCCGGCAAATGCACCTGTTGCATAAATCGTCGGATCCTTTGCTCTTGCATTTAAAAGTGCTGATAATGTATCTTGCAAATTCAGTTTTACGCTTCCAAATGATAAAACTCCTACTAATAAATCAACTACACCACCTACAAGCCATCCAAGTCCTGATGTGAGTCCACTTATTATGGTCTGAGTGTTTTTATGTTCATTCGTGTTATTTTGTACGTTTACATTTTGTAATTCTAGGTTTGATACAGAGACCGTTCCGGCACTGACACCAATATTGTTTACATTAACCTCATTCGTAACTGTTCCAAAAAAACCAATTCCTATGTACTTAGATCCATCCATTGCATCTGCCTGGTTCACATTCACATTAGAAATTACAGGTTTTCCAGTTGCCAGAATAGTGTTTCCATCCGTAATCATTGTTTGTCCATCTGCTAACTTTGCACCTTTGATATCCCCCGATACCATAAGTGGTGTCCAAAGATCATCTTCTTGATTTGAGTTCACACCATCCTTTGATAAGTCAATATCTCGGAAAATGATGTAATTTGCATTGGATGAATATTTTAAACCACCATATTCTTGCTTTAACTTCATCAGACTCGCTGTTTCATTGTCAGGTAACCCTTGGTCGTTAACGCCACATAAACTACCAGTTCCTACTGTAAGACCACCCAATAAAGACCCTAACAGTCCGCCTACTCCATTCAGTAGACCCGTAACAATATCATCGCTTGTCAAATCGACATCTGCCAGCTTATACTTACCATTATCTTTATAATATAAATAAGAGTTATCACCGTTCACTGTATCTGGCTTTTGTTGAAATCCAGAAAGATGGGTAGTTGCCCCTTCTGCAGCAACAGCATCAAGCCCAAGATCCGCATCGCCTGGATAGTATGGTGTGTAGGAAGGCTTTCCACCAAGTAATCCACTTACTAACCCCTGACTATAATAAACATATAGTCTTGGAGTTACGCTCTTATTGCTTCCAATTGCCCGCAGCTGTGACTCATTTCCGATCAGAATATATTTCTTCCCGGAAACTTCTACATATAACTGCCCTGGTTTTGTTCTTCCATCTGCATGCTCACCATCTAGCCATTGAACTCCATCCGCCGCTTTTTCTGTCAATTGATCTGCAACCAGTTCTGGCTTATCCGAATTAAACTTCTGCGATAACACATAATTATGAGACTTACTATAAGTCAGATACTCCTGATCTTCTCCATCCGGATAGATCATCTGTCCCATACCAAACTGTGGTGCATCATAATCCAATGACATAACTGGTTCCGTTTCAGATTCTTCCTGTGCAAGCACCATTAACTGATATGGGTTATAAATGTAGATGGTGTCCGTTTCTTTGTCATAGAGAGTCGGTGTTTCATTTTCTTCTATTTCCGTACCCGTGATAGTTCCGGTAAAGGAATCCGGCACTGACCACATCTGTTCCAAGTTCATCTGGATGTCATTCATCAAAATGTATTGGGCATCTGCACCGTATTTCAGCTCTGTGCCTTCACTCTTTACTACATCTCCAGAACCAATCTTTCCATCCTTATCACCTGTGTAAATATAAGCATCTGAACCAATCTGTTTTAATTGTTCATAATTATAAATGCATATTTTACTATCCTTATAATAAGCCTCTATATTATCTGTTGATTCCGCTTTAACATTTTCACCGGAAGATTCCGATTCGTTATTCTTTGAGTTTTCATTTGTTTCCTCCGATATCTTAGATTCGGATTCCATGGTGCCATTTATTTCATCTGAAACTGTGGATTCGGTTGATGCTTCATCATTGCTCATATTGGTTTCATCAGAAAGGTCCACTTGGCTCGTGTTGGTACCTGATGGATTCAGATCTGCTGCATCCGCAATATTCACTTGAGAAAATAAGATAGCCATACATAGTATGACTGCGATAATTCTGTTCTCTATCCTTCTTTTTTTCTTCATATCTGGACCTCTAATCTTTTGCCTTCACTTGTTACTTTAATTTTGCCTCTTTAACCAGTTTTGCTGCTTTGCCGCCTCCTGAAAGCATTGCATCAGCTGATTGGAAAACGCTCCGCATTCACCATTTGAAATCATCCGTATCGCTTCTTCATGTTCATATTTTCTTTTGTATGGTCGATCATTGATCAATGCATCGTAAGCATCAACAATCCCAACGACCTGTGCGCACATCGGAATCGCATTCCCTTTTAAACCGTCTGGATATCCTGATCCATCATATCTTTCATGGTGGTGTCTGCATATTTCATAGCTATATTTGTTCAGCTTTTCCGTTGTTATCCCCTCTGGGAATCTCTGGGTCATCGCCGCACCTACTAATGGATGTTGTTTTACTACATTCATTTCTTCATCTGTCAACTTTCCATTTTTATTCAAAATTTCAATTGGTACTTTTATCTTTCCAATATCATGAATCGGTGCCAAATGGCTACTGAAGCAATTTCTTCATCCGTAATTCCGTATTCCGGATAATTCTTCTGCAATTGAAGATATACCTGTTTCGTATAGAAACTGATATCATCTTGATACCCTGATTCAACTATCTGATTATGATTCAATACAGTAGTTAAAAGTGATACCATATCCCAATACTGCTTTGCCAAATCCTGTTCTTTCTTTACGAGTTCCTGTTCCATTCTTATTACTGTGTTCTGGACAATCTTCTCATTATGTAAGGTGATAATTGCAGTATTCTCATTTGCATCTATATATTTTTTTGCTTCCATCCAAACATATTCATTCTTATCTTTTCCCGTAATTCTGCGATATGGAAGATCTTTTTCCATACATCCATCAACCAGGTTTTCTTCTAATCCTTCACTTGATAAGAAGTCATGAACCATTTTTTTATCAGAAGCATACACATATCTTTCTATATATTGATTTATGAACTCTTCATAACTTTTTGTTTTCCTTACTTTCTCATACACTTCACGGATATGTGAATATACACACTCGTAGCTTTTTTCCTTCAAGTTCAGTTTTAATACAACATAAAATCGTCCAAAATATTCATCTTCTCCAGGGCGGATAACATCTGAAACTTTTACGCTCTCTAATTTATTATTGTATGTATTCTGCAAACTCAACAATATTTTATGTATCTTGCAGGTATCTTCTAAATTTCTTGAGCAAAAACGATCTTCTTCCAAACAACGATTAATTGCCATTGTTTCCTCTACACACGATATAATTTTCATCAGAGAAATATTCTCCGGTTGTTTTGCCAGCATATAGCCACCATTTGTACCTTCACAGGCTTTTATGATTCCTGCTTGCTTTAACTTTTTTGTTATTTTTGGAATATAACTGGATGGAACACTTAGTTCCTGAGATAATTCTGATGTAGAGATCATCTGCCTTTGTGCTGCCAGATAACATACGATTCTGATAGCATAATCCGTTGTACTTGTAAGCTGCATAGTTTTTCCCCCTTCTCTTAACTAAACTGAACTATTTCAAGTATTAGTTCGTCCTAAAAAAAATAGTGGGTTCCTGTCGGACGATGAAATTGATTATTCAAAAATTTCCATCAATTTCATCAAGATATGGGGGTCGTTCTACTCTATCATCAGATATAAGATCTAGAATTCTATAAATAATAATATCGCAACATATAGTAATGCGATGATGGCTTTTCAATATAATTTTTTCTCATTGTCTATTTGAATCAGAGAATGTTTCTCATCAACGTTTTGAATTGTATCCCATTTGTGGTTTTTTTATAATGTTACAAATAGGAAAGATTTTTTTTATTTTTTTGTAAAATCTGTTCCATCGTATCGATATTCTTCCATTAATATCTTGTTATGAACTTCGTTCAAAAAAAAGAAACCATGCCTCAACACGATTTCTCTTTCTTTTTCTATTCTATTTCTTTTAACATTTTATAAATAATCAGACCATTACTGACTGCCAGCACTTCATTTGCATCGTCAAAATTTATTCCGGAAATTTGTTTTATTTTTTCAAGCCTGTAAGATATCGTTCTATAATGAACAAACATTGCACCTGCAGTTTTCTTGATGCTTTGGTTATTTCTAAGATACATCTGCAAGGTTGTAATCAATTCTCCCTTATGTTCATCATCATATAAATATAATTTCTTTAATGTTTCCGGAATGTATCTTTCCAGTTCCGTCACATCATCAATTTCGCCGAATATCTGGAAAAATCCGAGGTTCGAATAATGTACTACTGACTTATTCTTATCACCAGTCACCTGGCGGATAATCTCAATATACTTGATAGCCTGACTTGCTTCGTAATAAGATTCTTTCAATCGTTGATACCCTTCCACACTTTTTCCTATACCAATCTGAAAGTCTGTATCTTTCTTTCTATAAAGGATGCTTCGCTGGATAACATCCTCTACTTCTTCCATCTCTTTCTGATACTCCAGTTCTGTCTGATTGGAATCTACCTGTTGAATCATAACAATCTGATCCATATTTCTGTAAATAAGCGCATCCGGCAAAAGATGCATCAATTCACCCTCGATAACACCTACTTCGTGAAGCTGTTCTTTTGTATATTTTCTTTGTACATTTTTTTTGATGGTATGAAAATCAACAACCCTGTAAGTATCGCTTTCTTTCATTCCGAGCTGTGATGCCGCTTCAGTCATTTCTTTCGAACTCAGTAATCCATTCAGAATATTATGGATAATATCTCTCTGATACGTCTTTTTTTCTTCATCCTGTGCAAATTCACTCAAAAATCCATCCTGTAAGTTAATAGTCGCATTTTCGAGTTCCATACAAACATCCTGTTCTTTTTTTCTTAGCTCCTGTTCCATTGTTACAATCGTATTCGGAATCACTTTTGTATTATGAAATGTAATAATTGCTGTATTTTCCTTTACATCCACATACTTACTAGCTTTCATCCATACATACGATGTACCGTTATTTTCGATAATTCCGCGATAGAAGATTTCTTCTTCCACACATCCATCTACAAGATGTTCTGTTAAATTCTCACCTGCAAGACATTTCTGGACATTTACCCAGTCTGCTTCACAAATATATTTTTCCGCATATTTTTTTATAAAGTCATCATATGATTCTGCTGTTTTTACTTGTTCATAGACATCATGATTATGAGAATAAATACATTCATAATCTTTTTCTCTCAGATTAACTTTTATAATCACATAAATTTTTCCAAGATATTCATCCTTACCAGGACGGATAATGTCTGATATCTTTACGCTTTCCAAGCGGTTATTGTATATATTTTGCAGATCCAGCAGAATCTGATGTACTTTACAGCAGGCTATATAATTTTTGGAGCAACCTTCCTCTTTTTCCAGGCACCTGCTAATTGCCATGGTGGATTCTGTACACGATATCACATCCCTTAAAGATATATTCTCTGGCTGTTTTGCAATCTGATATCCACCCTTTATCCCTTCACAGGCTTTTATGATTCCTGCTTGTTTTAATTTTTTTGTTATTTTTGGAATATAACTGGCTGGAACACTTAGTTCCTGAGATAATTCTGATGTAGAGATCATCTGCCTTTGTGCTGCCAGATAACATACGATTCTGATAGCATAATCCGTTGTACTTGTAAGCTGCATAGTTTTTCCCCCTTCTCTTAACTAAACTGAACTATTTCAAGTATTAGTTCGTCCTAAAAAAAATAGTGGGTTCCTGTCGGACGATGAAATTGATTATTCAAAAATTTCCATCAATTTCATCAAGATATGGGGGTCGTTCTACTCTATCATCAGATATAAGATCTAGAATTCTATAAATAATAATATCGCAACATATAGTAATGCGATGATGGCTTTTCAATATAATTTTTTCTCATTGTCTATTTGAATCAGAGAATGTTTCTCATCAACGTTTTGAATTGTATCCCATTTGTGGTTTTTTTATAATGTTACAAATAGGAAAGATTTTTTTTATTTTTTTGTAAAATCTGTTCCATCGTATCGATATTCTTCCATTAATATCTTGTTATGAACTTCGTTCAAAAAAAAGAAACCATGCCTCAACACGATTTCTCTTTCTTTTTCTATTCTATTTCTTTTAACATTTTATAAATAATCAGACCATTACTGACTGCCAGCACTTCATTTGCATCGTCAAAATTTATTCCGGAAATTTGTTTTATTTTTTCAAGCCTGTAAGATATCGTTCTATAATGAACAAACATTGCACCTGCAGTTTTCTTGATGCTTTGGTTATTTCTAAGATACATCTGCAAGGTTGTAATCAATTCTCCCTTATGTTCATCATCATATAAATATAATTTCTTTAATGTTTCCGGAATGTATCTTTCCAGTTCCGTCACATCATCAATTTCGCCGAATATCTGGAAAAATCCGAGGTTCGAATAATGTACTACTGACTTATTCTTATCACCAGTCACCTGGCGGATAATCTCAATATACTTGATAGCCTGACTTGCTTCGTAATAAGATTCTTTCAATCGTTGATACCCTTCCACACTTTTTCCTATACCAATCTGAAAGTCTGTATCTTTCTTTCTATAAAGGATGCTTCGCTGGATAACATCCTCTACTTCTTCCATCTCTTTCTGATACTCCAGTTCTGTCTGATTGGAATCTACCTGTTGAATCATAACAATCTGATCCATATTTCTGTAAATAAGCGCATCCGGCAAAAGATGCATCAATTCACCCTCGATAACACCTACTTCGTGAAGCTGTTCTTTTGTATATTTTCTTTGTACATTTTTTTTGATGGTATGAAAATCAACAACCCTGTAAGTATCGCTTTCTTTCATTCCGAGCTGTGATGCCGCTTCAGTCATTTCTTTCGAACTCAGTAATCCATTCAGAATATTATGGACAATATCTCTCTGATACTTCTTTTTCACTTCATCCTGTGCAAATTCACTCAAAAATCCATACTGCAAGTTAATAATCGCATTTTCGATTGCCATATAATCAAGTTCTGTCAGTTCTCTATTTTCTTCTGTTATTGTTATATATATTTCCACCTCACTCAATATGGCAAATTTCACTACATATTGAACACAGCTTCCTTTCATCTGCTTCATATATTGAAATTTCGTAATAATATTTGGTTTATATGGCTGAATTTCATCTGACAATATTAACTTAGAGTTGTCCGAGTTTGTTGAAACCATACAATTAAGATCACCATAATACAATACAACAGGATTCTCGATCATGATACTTAAAAATTTGATAATATCACTTGCTGTATTACTTGATCCATTATTTTTTAAAATAAACGTATTAAAACTATCATGTGTAATCTTAAAATACTTTAAGCGTGCAGTGTCTTTATCGAATACCTGTATCATAACATAGCGGATAATTCCCCAGTAATAGAAATCTCCTGGAATTTCTACCAGAGGAATTTCATATTTTTTGCAGTGTTTTTCTAATAAACTCAATCTGCGTCCTGTAGGATCATATTCTTTTCTTTTCTTTACAATGAATCCACTTATGTCACTTTTAACTAAATCTTCAAAATGCTGCTCTACTTCTCGATCACTGCATGATAAATATACCTGAAAACTGGTTATGAGTATTTCACCACCCGTCAGGTATCGCTCCATATCTTCAATTTCGATTATTCGAATGCCTTTCACTTCCAAATCTAGACCTTTTTCACCGCAAAGCAGCTTCATTTTGGGAAACTGTTCTGATTCAAGTAATTTTCTTACAGTATATGCCATCGTTACTCCTTATCCATTGCAAAATCAATACAACATAATATCTGTTATGTTGTTTATGGACAGATTAATTTTCGTACGATATAATGTTAAATAACACCATGTTATCTGTTATGCTGTTCATAGTACATAGTTCCTTTCTAATTTTTTTGGTAGCGGTGCCCTATTTAAGTACCGCTCTTGGTAAATTGGCTATAATCTTTATTATTTTTATTGTTTAAAGTTCTCTTTTAGAGGAAATGAATGACTTGCAGAAAGAGGGTAGAACAGGTTAATAGAGGCACTGTACAACATAACAGATATTATGTTGTACATTCCAATATTTCCTGTTCGACAATCTTATCCAGCTTCTTTTGGAACACTGTTTCTGTAGTTGCTGTATATATTCTCGTTACATTGATGCTGCTATGTCCAAGTAAATCTGCAAGACCTGTAATATCTTTTGTCACTTTATAATAAATTCTTGCAAATAGATGTCGAAAATTATGCGGGAATATTTTTGATTCTGCTACTCCCGCCTTTTCTTTTAATCGTTTCATTTCTCTCCAAATATTACTTCTGTCTTTTAACTTCCCATTTTTCGTGACAAATATCCAACCTTCTGCTATTTGGTTATTATGGCAATAGGAAAGAAGTTTCCTTTGCAATACCTTCGGCAAAAAAATCCTTCTATACTTTCCTTTATTATAAATCTCTATCTTTCCAGATTTTACACGCTCCACTGTAAAAAATTTTATTTCGCTAATCCGAATTCCTGTACATGCTATTGTTTCAATACACAATGCAAGCTGTTCTTTTCCTTCTGCCATAGCTGTTGCAATCAATTTCCTGCATTCTTTTTCTGTCACTTCTTTCTGATCCTGTAAAAAAGGCTGCTTCTGCACTTTTATTCTTTTCACTTTCAGATTTCCTACATTCAAAAATTCCAGGAACTGATTCAAGGCGGCAAGCATTGAATTAACACTATTGACAGCATATTTTTGAACAAGCCATTCTTTATATTGCAACAATACTTTTTTATTGATCCGCTTATCATCTGCCAAAAAAAATAAAAACTTTTTTATATCTGCCATATATTTATTGATTGTTGCTTTTGCATTTTCTTTCTGGTATAGATAATCTGCAAATTTTTCTATCTCACTTTCTGATAGCTCTATTGAAAAATCCATCTGTTCCATAATCATAGTCCTCCTGAGAATTCATTTTCTTTCATTATAGCTGTTCGCTTTTTCGTATTCCCATACACTACTTTTTCTACTTGTTATGCATCCACGATTTTTCAATATTTATCTCTGATAATATATCGTATTGTTGATTTTAGCCAACAGTAGACGCTTATTTTTATCATCTATTGTGGATATAATTTAACAATACGAGAGGAGATGTTTTATACTAATGTCGGATAGCGAATTATGTTTACAGGAAATCGGAAAAAGAATTATGGATCGTCGAAAAAAGCTGGGACTCACTCAAGAAGCACTTGCAGAAAAGGGGAAGTCACTACCCAGTTTGTTTCTTATGCGGAATCAGGAAAACGGGCAATGAGACCTGAAAATCTGTTAAAAATCTCCTCTGCTTTAGAAGTAAGTGCCGACTATTTGCTCACTGGTGAAATTATAGATAAGGATCTGTTGATTCTTTCAGATAAGCTCCGCCGACTCACGCCTTCACAGATACGCACAGTTGAAGCTATTATAGACGAATGTAACAATCTATTTAATCAAAAATAACTCTTCTCTCACGTCAAAAAAAGGAATGAAAGCTACCAAAACAGTAACTTCCATTCCTTTGCGAATCAAAGACGCAGTAAGACCTGCATTGAATCTCTCTGCATCCACTTTCTCCATTTCTTCATCAGATTCCTGAATATCAATCTGTGATTCATAATATGTTTGCATACCAGCTGCTGTAAATACTTGATATCTTGTTTCCGGATATCCTTCCATAATATTCACTATTGCACCGGTAATACTTTAGCTTTTGAAATTGCTCTTCCTACAGCTTTAAAGTTTAATTCAAATATGTCATAAATCTTATTCTGTAAGAAATATGCCACAATAATATCTGTTTTCGAACTTCTGGATAATGCAAAGCCGGCACTTGCCAGTAAATCCTTTGCTTCATCCAGTGATAATTCCAAAGCGATTGTAAAAGCCAATACAGTTTTCTTGTTAGAAACATAATTGACATCTTTACGAATTTTCGAAAAATGTCGACGATTCCATCCAAAAGGAATGAAAATTTCCCCTTCATCTCACCGTAAAGCTGAAAGAATGGTTTTCTTAAGCTTTTCTGCATCAACAGGCTTTGCAATATGTCCGTTCATTCCTTCTGCCAATGCCTTTTTTCTGTCTTCCTCAAATGCATTGGCTGTCATAGCTAT
>ENA-OROE01001648-OROE01001648.1-human-gut-metagenome-genome-assembly--contig:-NODE-1648-length-13387-cov-13.952445_pt1 | contig 13387 bp, 10 predicted proteins | sample MGYA00242126_ERZ509044 | MGnify/ENA primary metagenome ERZ509044 (study PRJEB26280, sample SAMEA2338716) | human gut metagenome | biome: human gut; feature: human-associated habitat; material: faeces... | reverse complement strand
CGCACCTGCTTTGGGAGCAGGGGGTCGTGGGTTCGAATCCCGCTACCCCGACGAAGAAAATCAAGTCAAGATTCACAAAATAAAGCCAGTACAATTAGTATTGGCTTTTTTATTATATATAGGATAAGTGTAATTATCCCCGTTTGGGGGCAAATAAAAAGGGCAATTCTTTGAACTATCTTTGAACAGGTTTCTAGCATTATCCTCATTTTCTTATTTAATTTAGAGTAAAAATCTATTTTGTTAACTTTACTACCCTTTTATTTTGGCGTTATCAATGTTTTGCGTTAACTTTATAGCGGAAATACAAACATTGTTTATAGAGAAAACGATAACAAACAAAATACTTAAACACATGAAGAAAACTCTGCTGATGCTCGTTGTTATTTTCATTTCACTATATTCGCATTCACAAAGTCCCTTTCTGAATTTTAGAATTCCAGAAGAATCAAATAAGCGTATCATTGGATATTCTTCAAGTAATAAAATAAATGTTTTTTTGAATATAAAATATCAATCTTGTAATACTCTAATACAGTATTACAAACAGGATTCTAATAAATTGATTGTGTAACAAAAATAACGATATGATGAAAAAGTTTTTTTATTTGAGTGCGATACTAGCCATAGTTTTGGTTTCATGTAATTCAGAAAAGGAGTATATAGCAAAACTCTCTAATACCGCTTCTATGATTGAGAAAGAAGCTGATTTAAGTGAAGCAATAGCTCTTCATTATTGTGATACTTGGAGAAAAGTAATTTACGATCATGAATACAATGGAGAATATTGCACTGATTTCAATGAAGCCTTAGCGAAGCATCAGGAGTTTATTATCACAACAGATACCTATAAGAGACTAAAACAAAAGAGAGATTCAATCGAGGCTATAATGCCACAACTAAATGATTATCCTTCCAGTTGTAAAGATGCTTATAATGAGTTAGTATCAATATATGCAGATACAGATGAATTATTCAGATTCGCAGATGAGCCTAGGGGCTCTTTATCTACATACTCAACAAAAACAACAGACCTTTATCAAAAGATAGAAAAGTCACTGAAAGAATTTAAAATAAAGCATATACAAAACAAATAATTTAAAAGAGTAGTATAGTTATTGTAGCAGCTTATTGAATTTAAGACTATCAAAAGACAAAATAATAATTTCACTTCAAGAGCAACTTCAGAAAATACTGCTAGCAAATAGTGTTCAAAAGCTAGAAATTACTCTTTTGAATTATGAGTTAGAAAGGAATAGAACGAAGATCTCAAAATAGCGTTTTTGAACTAGCTTTGAAATAGTGACGGTATATGACAGCGATACCGTCACTATCGCAAGCATATACCGTCACTATCTTTACCGGATAGCGTCACCCTTTTACATGTTCAAATAATAATCCCGGGTTAGCGTCATATATTCCTCGCTATATTGATGACGAGCCAGTTCTGTCAATAGTTCTTCTACAATGCACTCTTGATTGGAAAAAGAAAAAGTAATCAAAACACGTTTCGGAATACCGCCGGGTTTAGTGATTACATTCAGTTGACGGACTGCATATAATTTCTTTATAGAAGCTATCTTTTTTACCCGTTCAGCTACATCTGCCGGAATCACCACTGTAAAAAATCCGTTTTCTGTCAATAATCCGCTTACTCCTTCCAACAAATCTTCATAGGTCAAAGAATCATTGTGACGCGCCGCGGCTCTCTGACGATCCGGACATTCCAGCGAATCGACAAAATAAGGAGGATTAGAAACAATTACGTCGAATTTATCCGAAGACCTGTATTTCCTAAAATCAGCCTGCACCACCTCTACCCGCTCCTTCCAGGGCGAACGAATAATATTTTCCCTGGCTTGCCCGACAGCCGCTTCATCTATTTCCAACGCTACAATATTTGCATCCGGCAAACTGCGTTGCGCCAACATTAAAGCTACCAACCCTGTTCCCGTCCCAATATCCAAAATCCGGTGCGCACTTTCAACGGAAGTCCAAGCTCCCAGAAGCACCCCATCCGTACCGACTTTCATGGCACATTTATCATGCCATACCGTAAATTGCTTAAATTGAAAATAAGGATTCGACATTTTATCCGTTTATCTTAAAGCCGTTTTATACTATTATTTTATTGCAAATCGCCAAAAATAAATAATAATTATGGAATACTCCCTTTACAAGCCGATATTTTGGCATTGTTTTTGTGTTTTTATTCTGCGCAGTGCTTTATTATTAGAGAGAATCAATTAACTTTGCAAACGATTTATGCATATCAATATGACATAAACTAAATTAAAACGAAAAAATGAAAGAAAGATATTTATTGGAAGATGGAGGCGATAACAACTTCTCGCTAATCACAGACTATGATGGGAACGATGAACAAGCATTTGATGTAAATGTGAAATCTGGTGAAATTCTTCCGGTACTCCCCTTACGTAATATGGTATTGTTTCCTGGAGTATTCCTGCCGATCACGGTAGGCCGTAAGTCTTCTCTGAAACTCGTACGAGATGCTGACAAGAAACATAAAGATATTGCAGTAGTATGCCAGAGATCGGCACATACAGAAGATCCGAAACTGGAAGATTTACACAATATCGGTACCGTAGGACGAATTGTGCGGATATTGGAAATGCCGGATCAGACAACAACAGTCATTCTTCAGGGAATGAAACGTTTAAGTCTGACTAGCATCATCGAAACTCATCCGTACCTGAAAGGTGAAATAGAACTTTTGGAGGAAGATGTCCCCGGCAAAGATGATAAAGAGTTTCAAGCCCTGGTGGAAACTTGCAAGGACTTGACAATGAGATACATCAAATCATCAGATGTGATGCATCAGGATTCGTCGTTTGCTATTAAAAATATCAACAACTCAATGTTCCTGATCAATTTCATCTGCTCAAACCTGCCGTTCAAGAAAGATGAGAAGATGGACTTGTTGAGCATCAACTCATTGCGTGAACGCACTTATCACTTACTGGAAATTCTGAACCGCGAAGTGCAACTGGCAGAAATCAAGGCATCCATCCAAATGCGTGCCCGCGAAGATATCGACCAGCAGCAACGCGAATACTTCCTGCAACAGCAGATCAAAACCATCCAGGATGAACTGGGTGGTGGCGGTCAGGAGCAGGAAATAGAGGAAATGCGCCAGAAGGCAGAAAGAATGCGCTGGAATTTAGAAGTCAGAGACACGTTCATGAAAGAACTTGCCAAACTGGAACGCACTCATCCGCAATCTCCGGATTACAGCGTACAGCTCAACTATCTGCAAACGATGCTCAATCTCCCATGGGGTACTTATACAACTGACAATCTGAACCTTAAAAACGCAGAAAAGACGTTGAACAAAGACCATTACGGACTGGAGAAAGTAAAAGAGCGTATTTTGGAACACTTAGCCGTATTAAAGCTGAAAGGTGATATGAAATCACCGATTATCTGCTTGTATGGCCCTCCGGGAGTAGGTAAAACATCTCTTGGAAAATCCATCGCATCTGCGCTCAAACGGAAATATGTACGTATGTCTTTAGGTGGTGTGCATGACGAAGCAGAGATTCGCGGTCACCGTAAGACTTATATCGGTGCTATGCCCGGACGAATTATCAAGAGCTTGATAAAAGCCGGTGCGTCCAATCCTGTCTTCATCCTGGATGAAATAGACAAAGTCAGCGCCGACCGTCAGGGAGACCCTTCTTCTGCATTGCTGGAAGTGCTCGACCCGGAACAGAACACATCTTTCCATGATAACTTCCTGGATGTAGACTATGATCTCTCCAAGGTATTGTTTATTGCAACAGCCAATAACCTGAATACAATCCCCGGTCCATTGCTCGACCGTATGGAATTGATTGAAGTAAGCGGATACATCACAGAAGAAAAAGTAGAGATTGCCCGCAAGCATCTGCTGCCCAAAGAGCTGGAAGCCAACGGACTCAAAAAGACAGATATTAAACTTCCCAAAGATACACTGGAAGCCATAATCGAGTCATATACCCGTGAAAGCGGTGTTCGTGAGCTGGAAAAGAAGATCGGTAAGATTCTTCGCAAATCGGCCCGCCAATATGCTACGGACGGTTATTTTGCCAAGGCGGAAATCAAACCGACAGATTTGTATGATTTCCTTGGAGCACCGGAATATACACGCGACAAGTATCAGGGAAATGATTACGCAGGTGTAGTCACCGGATTGGCATGGACAGCTGTCGGGGGCGAAATCTTATTTGTAGAAACCAGTTTGAGCCGTGGCAAGGGCGGACGTCTCACACTGACAGGTAACCTGGGAGATGTGATGAAAGAATCTGCCATGCTGGCACTTGAATATATCAAGGCGCACGCTTCTGTTCTTAGTCTGGATGAAGAGATTTTTGACAACTGGAATATCCATATCCACGTTCCTGAAGGGGCTATTCCGAAAGATGGTCCGTCAGCAGGTATCACGATGGCCACTTCACTGGCTTCTGCCCTGACTCAAAGAAAAGTGAAAGCCAACATTGCCATGACGGGAGAAATCACTCTTCGCGGCAAAGTGCTTCCTGTGGGTGGCATCAAGGAGAAGATATTGGCAGCCAAACGTGCCGGAATCAAGGAAATCATCATGAGTGCCGAGAACAAAAAGAACATAGATGAAATTCAATATATTTATTTGAAAGGACTGACTTTCCACTATGTAAACGATATAAAAGAGGTATTCGCTATTGCATTGACTAACGAGAAAGTAGCGGATCCTATTGATTTATCTGTTAAGAAACCCAGCCAGGAATGACATTTGAGTTACAATATACAGACACTAAAAGTAATGCCCGTGCCGGTCTGATAACAACAGACCACGGGCAGATACAAACACCTATCTTCATGCCGGTGGGCACACTGGGCACTGTGAAGGGAGTACATCTGACCGAATTGAAAGAAGATATCCAGGCACAGATTATTCTGGGTAATACCTATCACCTCTATTTGCGTCCGGGACTGGATGTGATCGAGAAAGCAGGCGGGCTGCACCGTTTCAACGGTTTCGACCGCCCCATGCTGACTGACAGCGGTGGTTTTCAGGTATTTTCATTAGCCGGAATCAGAAAGCTGCGTGAAGAAGGAGCCGAATTTCGTTCGCATATCGACGGAAGCAAGCACATCTTCACTCCGGAGAAGGTGATGGACATAGAACGTACCATCGGTGCGGATATTATGATGGCTTTTGACGAATGTCCTCCGGGCGACTCGGATTACGAGTATGCCAAAAAGTCATTAGGATTAACCCACAGATGGCTCGACCGTTGTATACAACGTTTTAACGAGACAGAACCTAAATACGGTTATAATCAGTCTCTCTTCCCCATCGTGCAGGGATGTGTTTATCCCGACCTGCGCAAGCAATCTGCAGAGTTTGTAGCGTCCAAAGGTGCTGACGGGAATGCCATCGGTGGTTTGGCGGTAGGCGAACCGGTAGACAAGATGTACGAAATGATCGAGATTGTCAATGAAATACTCCCCAAAGACAAACCCCGTTACCTTATGGGTGTCGGAACTCCTGTCAACATTCTTGAAGGAATAGAACGCGGCGTGGATATGTTCGACTGCGTTATGCCTACAAGAAACGGACGAAATGGCATGTTGTTCACCAAAGATGGCATTATCAATATGCGGAACAAGAAATGGGAAACGGACTTCTCTCCTATCGAAGCCGACGGAGCCTCTTGCGTGGATACATTATACAGCAAGGCTTATTTGCGCCATCTTTTCCATGCGCAAGAGCTACTGGCTATGCAAATTGCCTCCATACATAATCTGGCATTCTATCTGTGGCTGGCAGGGGAAGCAAGAAAGCACATTATCGCTGGAGATTTCTCGACTTGGAAGCCGATGATGATCAAAAGAGTATCAACTAGATTATAAGAAATGAAAAGCAATCGATTTATAAAACGGCTGGACTGGTATATCATCAAGAAGTTCTTGGGGACATACGTATTTGCTATTGCACTAATCATTTCTATTGCAGTGGTATTTGACTTCAACGAAAAGATGGACAAACTAATGGAGCATGAAGCTCCATGGGATAAAATAATCTTTGAATACTACATGAACTTTATCCCCTATTTCTCCAATCTGTTCAGTCCGTTGTTCGTATTCATTGCTGTTATTTTCTTTACCTCCAAACTGGCAGAAAACTCCGAAATTATTGCGATGTTCTCCACCGGTATGAGCTTTAAGAGGATGATGCGCCCTTATATGATTTCTGCCGCTATCATCGCCCTCGTCACTTTCACACTAAGTTCGTATGTAATTCCGAAAGGAAGTGTTACGCGTCTGAATTTTGAAGACCGGTATATCAAACCAAAGAAACAAAACTCGGTAAGCAATGTGCAGCTGGAAGTGGATAGCGGAGTGATTGCATATATCGACAACTATAACAACGCAATGAAAACCGGTAACCGCTTTTCATTGGACAAATTTGTGGATAAAAAGCTGGTTTCACATTTAACTGCACGACGGATTACCTACGACACCACCACCGTTCATAAATGGACGATCCACGATTATATGGTACGCGAACTGGATGGTTTAAAGGAAAAGATCACTAAGGGAGACCGGATAGACTCTATCATCAACATGGAACCTTCCGACTTTCTTATCATGAAAAACCAGCAGGAAATGCTGACCAGTCCCGAATTAAGCGATTATATCGCCAAACAGAAACGAAGAGGGTTTGCCAACATCAAGGAGTTTGAGATTGAATATCACAAACGAATCGCTATGTCGTTCGCCTCTTTCATCCTTACCATCATCGGTGTATCGCTTTCGTCCCGAAAAACGAAAGGCGGTATGGGGCTTCATCTGGGTATCGGATTAGGATTAAGTTTCTCTTATATCCTGTTCCAGACGATTACTTCCACCTTTGCCGTGAACGGAAATGTGCCGCCTGCCGTTGCAGTCTGGATTCCTAATATCCTTTATGCGGGTATCGCATTCTTCTTGTATCAGAAGGCACCTAAATAAAAGGTAGGCAAGCCTTCCGCAGTCTTCACGGCTTCTACCCATAGATTGCCCTAAGGTTTTGGATGCACCGGATAAACGAAGAGTATAAAAGTAGAAGTTCCGCCTATTCTTGCTAATGCAAGTGTAGGCGGAACTTTTTTGTTGTATCCATTTCCTCTTTTGTCTATTCTCCATTGTTTTCACCTGATGGTGATTTGGAAAATCCCTCTTCCTCCTTATATTCTTAAAATCGTTAACCGACTTCTTTTACATAAGCAGAAAGATCTGCAGCAGAGATGTTTTTGGCTATAATTACACCATTTCCATCCAATAAATAGTTAGTGAATCCCCGGTTTAAACGGTACTTCTTAAATAAGCCGGAATCCTCGCCTTCTGTTTCCACGAAACAAGTGGGCGTAACTATTTGATCCTTACGAACGGTTTCCTTGAATATTGACTGATATTCGTCAAATGAAATAGAAACCATTTCCACATTATGAGAAGAACGAAGCGCATTGCTCAAACTTACATTTTGCATCCGGGACTGCGCGTCATAACTTGCCCAAAAACTTAGCAACACATATTTACCTTTCAAATTTCCCAATTTAAAGGCGGGTTGCCCGTTTAACGTAGATTCAATTTTAAAATCAGGGGCTACGTCACCCTCACTCAAACCTCCGGTAGGTTTGTCTTTCTCAACGAAAGCGGTCAAGGAACAAATCAGTAATACAACAAAAATCCATTTTACATGCTTCATGTAATTCGGTTTTAGTTAATACTATCCGGGACTGTCCTTAAACAGTGGTTTCTTCCCGAAACGTTGTCTTTTCAGGCATCAGGCGAAGAGGAATCCGCTGATTATCAGAGCCTTTATTTTTGAAACCGGGTGCAAAGGTAAGTAAATATTAAATTAACTTCCAAGCAAATAAGCAAAAATCTCACTTTTGGGGTATAACTTTTTATGTTATTTAGCATAAAAACGAACTTTTTTCTCTACTTTTGCAGCGTTAAAGTCTATTTTTTATGCAACCATCAAATACTGAATTGATTCTGATTCGAGTTACCGGCGAAGATCGCCCGGGACTGACTGCTTCCGTGACCGAAATCCTTGCCAAATATGATGCCACGATTCTTGATATCGGCCAGGCAGATATTCATAATACATTATCGCTGGGTATCCTGTTCAAGAGTGAAGAAAGACATTCCGGATTCATTATGAAGGAATTGTTGTTCAAGGCTTCTTCCTTGGGAGTGACCATCCGGTTTGAACCTATCACCACCGAGCAATATGAAAACTGGGTAGGTATGCAAGGGAAAAACCGTTATATCCTGACGGTTCTGGGACGCAAGCTTTCCGCCCGACAGATTTCTGCCGCTACAAGCATATTAGCCGAACAGGGCATGAATATTGATGCTATCAAACGTCTGACAGGTCGTATCCCGTTGGATGAATGTCAGGCAGATACACGTACCAGGGCTTGCATCGAATTTTCAGTGAGAGGTACTCCGAAAGATCGCATTGCGATGCAGGAGAAGCTGATGAAGTTAGCCAGCGAACTGGAAATGGATTTTTCTTTCCAACAGGATAATATGTACCGTCGTATGCGCCGTCTGATCTGTTTTGATATGGACTCTACATTAATCGAAACAGAGGTGATTGACGAACTGGCTATCCGTGCCGGTGTAGGCGACGAAGTAAAGGCCATCACAGAAAGCGCCATGCGTGGAGAAATAGACTTTACAGAGAGCTTTACCCGCCGTGTAGCACTATTGAAAGGGCTGGACGAATCGGTCATGCAGGAAATAGCCGAGAGCCTGCCTATCACGGAGGGCGTAGAACGGCTGATGTATGTATTGAAGAAGTACGGTTACAAAATCGCCATCCTTTCGGGAGGATTCACTTATTTCGGCCAATACCTGCAAAAGAAATACGGTATAGATTACGTCTATGCCAACGAACTGGAAATCATCGACGGCAAACTGACCGGACGTTACCTGGGAGATGTAGTAGACGGAAAACGGAAAGCCGAACTGCTCCGCCTCATTGCACAAGTGGAAAAGGTGGATATTGCACAGACCATCGCCGTAGGAGACGGAGCTAACGACCTCCCTATGCTAGGGGTTGCCGGACTGGGAATTGCTTTCCACGCAAAGCCTAAAGTGGTGGCAAATGCCAAGCAATCGATCAACACCATCGGGCTGGATGGAGTGCTCTATTTCCTCGGATTCAAAGATTCTTACTTGAATATGTAATTAGACCAAAAAATAGATTATCTTTGCTGACAAATTAAATAAAAGAATGAAGTTTTCCGAACTACAATTAAATGCAAATGTGCTTGAGGCGCTTGATGCCATGCGATTTGACGAATGTACGCCTATACAGGAGCAGGCAATTCCAATCATACTTGAGGGTAAAGATTTGATCGCAGTAGCACAGACAGGAACAGGTAAAACGGCCGCGTTTCTACTGCCTGTATTGAATAAATTATCTGAAGGTAAACATCCGGAAGATGCGATTAATTGTGTCATCATGTCTCCTACCCGGGAATTGGCCCAACAGATCGACCAGCAAATGGAAGGGTTTTCCTATTTCATGCCGGTATCGAGTGTTGCCGTATACGGTGGAAATGATGGAATATTGTTCGAACAACAGAAAAAAGGACTCACTTTAGGAGCTGATGTTGTTATTGCTACTCCCGGACGTCTGATCGCCCATTTAAGCCTTGGATATGTAGATCTTTCCAAGGTTTCTTATTTTATTCTGGATGAAGCGGACCGGATGCTCGACATGGGATTCTATGAAGATATCATGCAAATTGCGAAATATCTGCCGAAGGAACGACAGACAATCATGTTTTCTGCAACAATGCCTGCAAAGATTCAGCAATTGGCAAACACAATCTTAAATAATCCGTCAGAGATAAAGCTCGCAGTTTCCAAACCTGCAGAAAAGATTATTCAGGCAGCATACGTTTGCTACGAAAATCAAAAGCTGGGAATCATACGCAGTCTTTTTATGGATGAAGTTCCGGAACGTGTGATTGTCTTTGCATCTTCTAAAATCAAGGTCAAGGAAGTAGCCAAGGCTTTGAAATCCATGAAACTGAACGTAGGGGAAATGCATTCGGATCTGGAACAGGCTCAACGGGAAACTGTTATGCATGAGTTTAAAGCCGGACGAATCAATATATTGGTAGCTACGGACATCGTTGCACGTGGTATAGATATCGATGATATCCGCCTGGTTATCAACTTCGACGTGCCTCACGACAGCGAAGACTATGTACACCGTATCGGACGTACAGCACGTGCCAACAATGATGGTGTAGCACTTACGTTCATCAGCGAGAAAGAACAAAGTAACTTCAAAAGTATTGAGAACTTCCTGGAAAAAGAGATTTATAAAATTCCTATTCCCGAAGAATTGGGAGAAGCTCCGGAATACAAGCCACGTTCTTTTAGCAAGGGCAAGGGTGGCAACTACAAAAGAAAAGATTTCCGGGGAAAAAGGAATAATAATAACGGAGGAAAGAGAAATAACCGTCCGTCTCCCCCCAGACAAAATTAAAGCAAGGCTTTTTTAATCCGGCACTATACGATCTGAATGTATGGTGCTTTTTTATTTGGATGAAGTAATAGTCAAATCTCCTTTAAAACTTACTTCCATATTTACAATGCTATATATGGAAGTTTCCGGAATGGCCAGGACAGCTTGATAATGAAAACCGTTCCGGTCTACTTTCACAAACTTTGTATCTGACAGGATGGATTGCTCCAGAAAATCGACAGGAAGTACTTTGTCAAACATCTGTTTGGTAACATCGCTGGCAAACAGGCTCTTTTTACCTTCATACACACAAATGTGCATCACATTATCATAGTATACATTATCCATGCTAATCCCGTCTTCGGAATAAGTCGTCTTGATGACTCTCATTTTAGAAGGATTAATATATACGTATGCGCGATAGCGAGTGCTATTATAGGTCACTACACTATCGCGTTTGGTTACTTCCGTATATGCCGGAATGACTAATTCCTGACGGACAAAATAGATTGAATCATTGGCATCTTCGGATTTATGCAACTTAATTACATCATCCGTTATGGAATGAAACCAGAATAGATGTTCTGCCTGCTTATCAACCTTGTAATAAGTAGTATCATTTCCATAAGTATAAAGAGTATCCCGTATTATTTTAAATGCAATGGGAGTACTTTGTACATCTGCATAGTAGATAGTATCTCCTTCTACACGCATCAACGGGCTCTCCGTTTCATCGTCCAGCCAAATTCCCTGCAGTAGTCCTTTTGCACTAAGATCCTCTTTCTCTTGTTGAAGAGAATGGGGACTCTTATTGCCGCTACATGCCGCGAAAAAGATTGCCATTAACGATACAGCCACATTTTTCATCATCTATTTTAGTTTTTATATAAAGATACTCTTATTTTTTTATTTACCAATACAGTGATAAATAAATCCGAGTTCTTCCATCTCTTTTTTATCATATATATTACGTCCGTCCAACACAATCTGCCGGGACATCGTTTTCTTGATAACGGCCCATGAAGGCAGACGGAATTCTTTCCATTCGGTAACCAGCATCAACACATCAGCATCCAGTACGGCATCATACATATCGCAAGCATAATAGATAGTATCACCAATCCTGCGCTTACATTCTTGCACGGCAGCCGGATCGTATGCGCGTATTTTACAACCTGCTTTCAGCAATTTATCGATCAGGACTAATGCCGGAGCCTCACGCATATCATCCGTTTCCGGTTTAAATGCCAATCCCCACAAAGCAACAGTCTTACCCTGCAAATCACCATTAAACTGTTTCATTAACTTTTCGAACAAGACACTTTTTTGGTTCTCATTCACTTCTTCCACAGCCGTAAGTACCCGCATGGTATAACCATTCTGTTCTGCTGTTTTAATCAATGCCTTCACATCTTTGGGGAAGCAGGAACCACCATATCCGATACCCGGGTACAGAAACTTACGTCCGATACGAGTATCCGAACCGATCCCACTACGCACCATATTCACATCCGCACCAACAATCTCGCACAAGTTTGCAATATCATTCATAAAGCTTATACGGGTTGCCAGCATCGAATTTGCCGCATATTTAGTCATTTCCGCAGACGGAATATCCATGAAAATCACACGGAAATTATTCAATAAGAATGGTTTATATAGTTTGGACATCAATTTCTCCGCACGTGCCGACTCCACTCCCACTACCACGCGGTCCGGGCTCATAAAGTCACTGATAGCATTTCCTTCTTTAAGGAATTCCGGATTAGAAGCCACATCAAAATCAACCGTCACGCCTCTCTTATCCAGTTCTTCCTGAATAACCGCACGAACCTTACTGGCAGTGCCTACCGGAACGGTACTTTTGGTAACTACCAATTTATACTGTTTCATATTGCGACCAATGGTACGGGCCACCTCCAATACGTATTTCAAATCAGCGCTGCCATCTTCATCCGGAGGAGTTCCAACCGCACTGAATATAACTTCCACTTCATCCAGACAACTTTCCAATGAGGTAGTAAACTTCAATCGCTTTGCTTTCATATTACGGAGCACCATCTCTTCCAATCCATTCTCATAAATCGGCATATTCCCCTTTTGCAAAGATTCGATTTTCTCCTTATTCGTGTCTACGCACGTTACATTCACGCCAATTTCGGCAAAGCATGTACCTGATACCAGCCCCACATACCCTGTTCCCACGATTGCAATTTTCATACTTAATCTATTGTTTGTTTAGAAATTCATTCAAAATAAGCGGCATCTTTAAAGGCAGTTCCCTCTCTGTCTTTCGCCGATAATACCATTTGCGAATCTGCCAACGGCCAGTCGATCCCCAACGTTTCATCATTATACAAAATAGAAGCTTCTGCCTGCGGAGCATACTTGTTATCTACCTTATACGTAAAAACGGCTTCTTCGCTCAAGACTGCAAAGCCATGAGCAAAACCACGGGGAATGAAAAATTGTCTCTTGTTTTCCTCACTAAGCAACACGCAGACGTGCTTTCCAAACGTAGGCGATGATTTACGCAAATCAACGGCAACGTCCAGCACTTTTCCTTTAAGAACACGAACCAGTTTCGCCTGACTGTATTCTCCTTTCTGATAGTGCAATCCACGCAATACACCAAAAGATGATTTCGACTCGTTGTCCTGTATAAAATCTACGGGACCAATATTGGCATCAAACTCTTCTTTCTTATAGGCTTCCATAAAATAGCCCCGTTCATCGGAGAAAACTTTAGGCTCTATCAGCCATACTCCGTCTATTTCCGTCTGTATATAGTTCATTATTGATAGTGATAAATAAAACGATGCAAAAGTAGTGAATTTTTCGAAGTTTTCTGGGATATATTCA
>ENA-OROE01001646-OROE01001646.1-human-gut-metagenome-genome-assembly--contig:-NODE-1646-length-13392-cov-2.346180_pt1 | contig 13392 bp, 10 predicted proteins | sample MGYA00242126_ERZ509044 | MGnify/ENA primary metagenome ERZ509044 (study PRJEB26280, sample SAMEA2338716) | human gut metagenome | biome: human gut; feature: human-associated habitat; material: faeces... | reverse complement strand
TGGCTGTCACGCCGTCCGAAGTTTTGGTACCGCCGGTCACGGCGTCCACCTCGTGGGCCGGATCTTTGGCGCCGCCTTTACGCAGGGTGATCGAGACGAAATCGCCCTTCTCGAAGAGCGTCTTGCCCTTGTAGAGCGCCTGATGCGCCGGCGTGGCGATCTCGGCCCCCAGGCCCGGCGTTTCGCTCTTGTGGGCCATCACGATGCCCGACACGGTATTCATATCCTTTTCGAGCGCGATATAGCCCCAGATGTCGTCCCACAGCCCCTTGCCGATGAGCGGGATGATCACGCGGCCGTCGGTGGCCTCGAAGAGGATCAGCGTCTTCCGTTCGTAATCGGCTCGCAGGTCCTTGTTCGTCTTCATCATGTCGAAGACCTCCTCGGCGGGCTTTTCCGTCTTGTTGCCGGCCGCGTCGACCACATAGGCCTTGACCATCGCGTCGAAGTCGCCGTCCGGAACACCCAGCGATTGCAGGATATTGTTCTTCTTCTCGCCCAATTCGTTTGCGTACTGGCGTTTCTGCAACGACAAGGCGGCCAGCGACAGCAAAACGGCGACGATGACGACCATCACGGTCGAGTAGAGGATGATATAGGCGTTGGAGTTCTTGTCCGAGAACAGCCCGCCCTTCTTCGCGCCCGCATCTCCGGCACCTGCCTCGACGATCTCTTCGAACTCCGAAGCCGGTGCGCCGCAAACGGGACATTTGACCGGTGCGGCATCGCCTTCGTGAATATAGCCGCAGACTTTACATTTGAATTTCTTGGTTGCCATAATTCACTCCCTATTTTGCAAGTTTGACACGGTTCTTACGACGCGCGATGTTCCGCTCGACCACGAAGTAGTCCACCAGCGGCGCCAATGCGTTCATGAAGAGGATCGAAAGCATCATGCCCTCGGGATATGCGGGGTTCACGACGCGGATCATCACGGCCAGCGCGCCGGTCATCAGACCCACGATGTACTTGCCCCTGTTGGTCTGCGCCGAGGTGACGGGATCGGTCGCCATGAAGACTGCGCCGAAGGCGAAGCCGCCGACGATCAGATGCCACCAGGCCGGATACTCCGTCACGCCGAGCGCCTGGAACAGGTAGCCCATCGCAAGGCCGCCGACGAACACCGACACCATCGTGCGCCACGAAGCGATGCCCGTGAAGAGGAGAATCGCCGCACCGATGAGGATGGCCAGCGTCGAGGTCTCGCCGAACGATCCGGGGATAAAGCCCAGGAAGGCGTCCGCCGGCGAGAAAGCCATCGTACCCGTCGTCGAAAGCTGTTCGAGCGCCGTGGCGCCCGTGATGCCGTCCACCTTGGCGCCCATCATCGTCCAGTCGGAGAACCATACGGTCTCGCCCGACATGGAAGGCGTGTAGGCGAAGAAGGCGAAGGCGCGGGCCAGCAGCGCCGGGTTGAAGACGTTCATGCCCGTACCGCCGAAGACCTCCTTGCCGAAGACGACGGCGAAGGCCGTGGAGAGTGCCACCATCCAGAGCGGCGTCGAGACGGGGAAGATCATCGGGATCAGCAGACCCGTCACAAGGAAACCTTCGTTCACCTCGTGGCCGCGCGCCTGCGCGAAGGCGAACTCGATGCCCAGACCCACGACGTACGACACGACGATGATGGGCAGCACCTTCAGGAACCCGAACCAGAGCGAAGCCCAGAATTCGGGCTGTACGCCCTGCGAGAGGAAATGCAGGTAACCCGTGTTATAGAACCCGAACAGGAGCGCCGGCATCAGGGCGACGACCACCATGATCATCGTACGCTTCATGTCGTTGCAGTCGCGGATGTGCGCACCCTTCGAGGTCGTCGTGTTGGGAACGAAGAGGAAGGTCTCGAACGCATCGAACGTCGACTCCAGGAAGCCCAGCTTGCCACCCTTGGTGAACGTGGGCTTGATCTTATCTACCAAATTGCGTAATGCGCTCATCGTTATGCCTCCTTAATCATTAAGTTAATACCGTCGCGGATGATCTGCTGCATCTCGGTCTTCGACGGATCGACGAACTCGCAGAGCGCGAAGTCCTCCTCGGTGACCTCGTAGATGCCGAGGTTCTCCATCTTGTCGATGTCGCCCGCAAGGCAAGCCTTGAGCAGATACATGGGATAAATGTCCATCGGCAGGTACTGCTCGTAGAGGCCCGTCACGACGAACGGACGCTCGCCGCCGTTGAGATTGGTGTCGAGGTTGTAACGCTTCTTGGGGCAGAGCCACGAGAAATAGGCGCGCGACACGGAGAATTTGTTGCAGCGGGGCATCGCCCAACCCAGCAACTCGTACTTGTCGCCCTCGGGAATCAGCGTCAACTGATGCGCATAGTACCCGATATGACCGTCGAGCGAGGTCTTGACGCCCGTAAGCACATTGCCCGAAATGTAGCGGATGCTCTCCCCTTCGGCCTGCGGTTTGATGTTCCCGCCGACGGTCGAACGGATCGAGGCGCCGTCGATGATGCGGCAGTACTGCGGCTGGGCCACTTCCGAACCGGTCACGGCGATCACCTTCGAGCGATCGACCTTGCCCGTCGAGAAGAAACGGCCGATCGTGGCCAGATCCTGCACGTTGACCGTCCAGACCACCTCGCCCTTGTTCACGGGATCGATGTGGTGGATCTGCACGCCGACGTTGCCCGCGGGATGCTTGCCCGCGAAGGTGTGCAGCTCGGCACCCTTGAGCATGGGCATCTGCCCCTCGGCCTTGGCACGCACCGAAAGGTGCACTTTGCCCGGCGTGAGGCGGCGCATCACCTCGATGCCGGCCTGGAGGTTCTTCTGCTCGTTGCGGAGCACGAAGTTGTAATCCGGGGCCAGCGGCGCGGAGTCGAAGGCGGAAACGAAAACGGCCTTCGGCGTGTCGTTCGGGTCGGCGATGATGCCGTAGGGCCGCTGCACGATCATCGGCCAAAGGCCCGAACGGAGCAGCAGTTCGACAATCTCCTCGCGGGACGCTTTCTGGAGGTCGGGCTTGGCGGCAGATTTGATGCCACGAATGTCGTTCCCCACCCTCTGCTTTCGCTCATCATGTCCATCAGCATTGACCATACGGATTTTTTGGGGGATACGATTGAAAAAATTGCTATGGAAAAATCCGGCATCATTAAGAAAAATTGTCCTGTGGTGTTGTATTCCCAAGCGGAATTAGTATATAATATCATTAAGGATGCAGCAGCTCGAATGGATGCTCCATTCTATTGTTTGAATGACGCAGAAATCAGGGTCGCTTCGCAAACATTGGAAGGGACTGTTTTTTCTGTCAAAAATAAATGCTTTTCCTTGGAAAATCTGGAATTATCTCTGCTCGGCACCTATCAGCTTGAAAATTGCCTTGCGGTTCTGGAGGCCTGCCTTGTGCTGAACAAAAACGGTCTTTCGATTCCCGAAGGAGCAATTCGCAATGGACTGAAAAATGCCCGTTGGGCAGGCAGGATGGAGCTTTGCGGCAAAGCGCCGCTTGTCATTCTGGATGGCGCGCATAATGCGGATGGGATTCGGCAGCTGGCAAATTCCCTTTCGGTTTATTTCAAGGAAAAAAAGGTTACCCTTATTCTCGGTATTCTGGGGGATAAGGAATATCGGAGGATGGCAGAGCAGATTCTCCCCTTTGCGGAGACGGTGATTCTGACCGAGCCGCACAGCGAGAGAAGGCTGGATGTATTTTCTCTTGCCCGCTCTGTTTCCGATTTCAGTGGTACGGTGGAGATGGAAAAGGAAATTGAGGCGGCGTATGAAAGGGCGCGCACCCTCACCCCTCAGGACGGCATTATTCTTTGCTGTGGTTCCTTATATATGATCGGAGCCATGCGCACCTATCTGAAGCACCGTAAAAACAGCTAAACTGAAGCACATAGAAAAAGTATTTGAAACGGAGGAATGTCCTGTGTTTAATTTTAAAGAAGAATTGAGCAGATATCAGCCCATTCTGGAAATCGACCAGATCGAAGCATCCCTGCATACATCCGAAATGCAGGATCTTCTGGATATCCTACAGCATATTGCGAAGGAGAAAAAGCAGCCCCCCACTCAGGAATAAGCAAAAGGAGAGAATGACATGAAATGCCCGAATTGTGGTTTTAATTTTTCTGAGGGCTGTCGCTGTCCCGATTGCGGCGTAGATGTGTATGTGTTCCGAAAGGCACGCAATGCATCCATCCGTCTTTATAACGAAGCGCTTACCTTAGCCGGAGAAACCGATCTCTCCGGTGCAGCGGCAAATCTGGAACAGAGCCTTCTTTTTGATAAAAATAACATACAGGCGAGAAATCTTCTCGGTCTGATTTATTGCGAAACGGGGCGCATCGGGGATGCCCTCAGACATTGGATTATCAGCTCCTCCCTTCTGCCCGAAGGAAATGCTGCCGCAGGCTATATGGCGTATTTGCAGAAAAACGCCAGAGAAATGGAAAAATGCAATGATGCGGTGCGGATGTATAATCAGGCGATTACCTATCTGAAGCAGGGCAGTGATGATTTAGCCATTATTCAGCTGAAAAAATCCATTGACAATAACCCGAATTTCATTGATGCCTATAACCTGATGACGCTTTGCTGCATTGAGGATAAAAATCTTAAGCGCGCACTGCATTTTAATGAAATCGTGCTGAAACGGGATATTCGCAATCCCCTTGCCCTGCATTATGCACAGCTGATTGGCAATGTGCCCTCTCCAACTCTGAAAAAGGGAGACAAAAATAAAGCCTCTGCGGCAGTCAGCGTGAAAAAAACAGACAGCAATCCGCCCCTTCCCGGCTATAAGCGCAAGGACAGAAGCAGCAGCGTTCTGGAAAAGCACAACATGATTGCCTTTGTAATCGGGCTTGTGATTTCAGCTCTGGTGATTCTGGTGCTGATTGTGCCTGCGCTAAATGAGGATAAGGATGCAAAAATCAAGGAATTGCAGACCGCTGTTGAAAATTATTCCGGTGAAACCAATATGACACCGGAGGAGGTTCTGGAAATGCGGACAGAACTGCAAAAGCTGCAAAAGGAAAACAAGCAGCTGCGCAGCGAGGAAAATAAGCAGGCGAATCTGGAATTGCTGGAAACGGCAGTATCGCAGATGACAGACGGCGATTATGAAGCCTGCATCACCACCTTTGAATCCATTGATACGGTTGGATTTAGTGATGATGATTTGGCGAAATATAATTCCCTGAAGGCGGAGCTTTACCCCAAGGCGGCAGATGCCTACTACACCAAAGGAAAAAGTGATTTCCTAAGCAAAAACATGACAGAGGCAAAGACCGATCTGGAAACAGCCTTGAAATACGCAAGCAACGAAAACTTTGTGGATGACATCTATTACTATCTGGGACAGATTGCAGAGGGAGAAAAAGATATGGCAAGCGCAAAGAAATATTACAACAAGATTATCAGTGATTACCCCGATTCCAATCAGATTGGCAATGCCAGAAACGCATTGGAGGGCTTAAAGGAATAAGCCTAATGGAATAAAAATAGAACACAAATGAAGCCCCTCTTTTCAGAGGGGCTTTTGCTATGCGCTTATTTCATGTATTTATCGTGCAGCTCCTTATACTTTTCGGTATAAGCCTGATTCTGCTTCTGCTGCAGCAGATTTGCACGAATCTGTTCCTTCACCTCATCGAAGGGGGTTACGGATGCGTCCTTCTTATCCTCAACCTTAATCAGATGATAGCCGAACTGTGTCTTTACAGGGCCAACTACCTTGCCAACCTCAGCCGCAAATACCGCCTGATCGAACTCCGGAACCATCTGACCCTTGCCGAATTCGCCAAGGTCACCGCCCTGCACATTGGAGGGGCAGGAGGAAAATTCCTTCGCGGCATCCTCAAAATAGATATCCCCTGCGGTGATTTTGTTCATGATATCCTGTGCTTTTTCTTCGGAATCCACCAGGATATGCTTTGCATGTACGGTTTCGCCCTTTTCAAAATGCTGGGGGTTTTCTTTGTAGAACGCCTGCATTTCTTCATCTGTTACAGTGATATCCTTCAAAACGCTGTTGATGGCAAGCTGGGCAAGGATATCCTTTCTTGCCCGTTCCATCATGGCTTTAAATTCATCGGTTTCATCCATTTTTTCTTCTTCTGCCATCTTTGCATACAGATGGAATGCCAGAAGCTGCTTCAGTGCGTGCTCTCTGAACTGGGGATATGCCGCATACGCCTGCTGCTCCTTCGGCAGATTCGCTATATATGCGTCCAAATCCGCATCTGTAATGTTTACGCCGTCAATTGTTGCTAAAATATTCTGTTCGCTCATTTGAATTCTCCTAAATGTAAATTATTATTTATTGAATCCCGAAGTCCTCATTATTCCAGAGGTTATCCTCAGGGTTCTGTCCATTGCCGGGGTCTGTTGTGCCGGGGTCTGTGCTGTTGGTATCATCATCACTGCTGCTCACATGCGCAGAATCGCAGGTTGCGCTGATATTGATATCCAGCTTGCCTTCGGGAACCTTAGAGGGCTTGCCCTTAATCGTACCGTCACTGTTGACCGCCAAAACCACATTCATGGTCGGGCAGGTTGCGCCCGCAAGCTTGCCTGTTTCACTGCAAATCGTGTAGGATTTGTGCATCGTGCAGGTGCCGCCGCCTGTGCCGCCCTTGAAATCCGTTGTAACATAGTCACTCGTTACACCATAGCCATAGTAATCACTGTTGCAAAGAGAAGAAGGTGTCATGCCGGATGCAGAGCAGATAGAACGTGTTGTCAAGCCATCCGGTTTTTTAAACTCCTTATTCTTCAGTCCCTTATCATAATGAATCTGGCTCATAACCGAGCTCCAGATGCGCAGATGGGCGTTATTTGCATTTATAATCTCCTTCTGGCTGTCATACCCCATCCAGATACCGGCGGTATAGTAAGGCGTATAGCCATAGAAGGTCAGGTCAACGGTATCATTGGTGGTACCTGTTTTACCTGCAACATTCATGCCGCTGATGGCTGCCTTCGTACCGGTACCCTTCGTGATAACATCACGCATCATATCCGTCAGCAGGAAGGCGGTTGTTTCCTTCAGCACCCGATGTGTTTCCTGTTCGGAATTATCCAGAAGCACGTTGCCGTCATGGTCATACACCACGCTATAGAACATCGGCTCATAATAGGTGCCTCCGTTGGCAATGGTTGCATAGGCCGCCGTCTGCTCCAGAACGGAAACGCCCTGTGTCAGACCGCCGAGTGCCGTTGTTGCCGCCTTATCCCGTTCATCAATCGTGGTAAAGCCAAAGTCCAGCCGTATCCGCGCCGACCATCATAAAGGTCTTAACCGCCAGCACGTTCATGGAATGCCAGATACCCTGACGCACTGTAGTAGGCCCGATATATTTGCCGTCCCAGTTTTTGGGAGACCAGCCGCCGTAGGTAACAGGCTCATCAATGATGATGGAGCCGGGCATCAGCAGTCCCGTATCAATCGCGGGGGCATACGCCGCCAAGGGCTTCATCGTCGAGCCCTGCTGACGCAGTGCCTGTGTCGCACGGTTGAATACTGAATCACCGGGCTTTTCGCCGCGTCCGCCGACAATCGCCTTTACTTCGCCGTTGCTCTGATCCATGATGACCATTGCCGCCTGCAGGGATTTAGAAACCGTCAGCTTATCCAGAACCAAGGTATGCGTTTCATCCAGAAGCTCCTCCTTCACGGATGCAACAAAGGCATCTGCCTCCTCCTGCGAGGTAACGGTTGTTTTCTTTTCATAATGCGACTGATTGCTGCTTTCATCGGGGTTCTGTGTATCCAGAACGGAAATCAGATAGGTCACATCCATCTTCCCATCCCCTGCCGGGAACATATTATCATTCTTCATGGCAGCTTCTGCGGTTTCCTGCATGGAAGCGTCCATTGTGGTATGAATCTGCAAGCCGCCGCTGTAAATCATATTGGATGCCTGTGCGGCTGTCATGTTTTTCTTTTCCATCAGGTCAGCCTTAATCTGCTGCACTGCCGCCTCTACAAACCAGTTATGCTTTGCGTTGCTTTCTTCATCCGCAGTATCCTTGCAGACCAGATGTGCATAGATATCCTCTGCCGCGGCTTCGTCATATTCCGCCTGCGTAATCATATTCAGATCCAGCATTTTTTTCAGAACCGTCATCTGGCGTTCCTTGCTTGCCTCCTGATTCATATCCGGCGCATACAGGCTGGGGGTTTTCGTGATGCCCGCGATGCTTGCTGCCTCTGCCAGCGTCAGCTCACTGGCATGCTTGCCAAAATAATATTGAGAAGCCGCCTCTACGCCACGCAGACCATGATGCAGCGGTATCGTGTTCAGATACAGCTCCAGAATATATTTCTTCGCCGCATCCTTTGAGCCAAGCTGTTTTTTCAGCGCATTTTCCAGAGAAACAGCCAGATACTGCTCCTTTATCTTTCTGGAAAGGCTCTTTTCGCGCTCAAGCACCTCATTTTTCAGCACCTGCTGCGTCAGCGTACTTGCACCCTGCGAAAAGCTCATGGTTTTAATATTTTCAGCCATCGCACGCATAATCCCTCGGATATCAATACCATTATGCTCATAAAAACGCTGATCCTCAATCGCAATGACTGCATTCTGCATATTGGTTGTGATTGCGGAAAGCTTCACATATTCTCGGTTTTCCTCGCCATGCAGCTTATCCACCTCATTATCATCCGCATCATAGATGACAGAGGTATAGGAATCGGGCAGAACATCGGAGGTATTCAGCATGTCCGTGCTTTGCAGAATACCGAACACCGTACCCAGAATTGCGCCTGCAACCGCAAAGGCAATCACGATGGCAACAATCAGCAAAACCTTCCCGATTCTGCTGTTGACCGAGCGTTTCTTTCTGCGCTTTCTGCGTTTTTTCGGGTTTCCGGAAGAGGATGGTCGGCGTGTGCCGTTTGCGCCGGAGGGGCGTGCCTGCCTTGTGCCGGAAGGGCGTGTCTGTCTTACGCCCGTTCTGTCCTGCGCGTCTCCCCTTCTGTGTTGAGATTCACTCATATTTCAAGCCTCCTGTTTATTTCCATGTGTAATCAAAACGGATGGAACAAAATCCATATTCCGCCATTTTGCGAAGATTATACTTTTTGATTATACCAAAATTTCACCGCAAAAGAAAGACATTTTCACAAAAACATGCTTATTTCTACTATAACCTTTGTTTAATTTTTCTTTAACATTGCAAAAAAAGCCCCGAAATCAAGGAAAAGGCATGCTTCGCCCTTCTCACTCATATCATTGCAGAGGGAGGGAGCGGACAATGCGAAAAAGAAAACGAAACCGAAAAAGAAAGAAATTTCTGCCCCTTCTCCTGCCTGCTCTGCTGACGGTTCTCTGTTTTTTCCTTCTGGAAAAAAACCTTCTGCCGCCCCTGAAGGAAATCTCGCACATGCAGTGCAAAGCGGCGGCGAATCATATCATAGACGAGGCGGCGGCAAATGCACTTGCGCGTATGGAATTAGATGCAAGCGCGCTTTTGCAGAAGGGGGTGGATGGCGAAAGCTACACCGCCAACACCACATGCGTAAACCAATTCTGCGCCCTGCTCAGCCGCGACATCACAAAGCAGCTAAATGAACTGCCCAAGGAGGTTATTCCCATTCCGCTTGGCGCGGCAACGCATTGGGGGCTTCTTGCCAATCAGGGGCCGAAAATCCCCTTCACCCTTCTGCCTATGGGTGCGGTCAGGGTGGATTATGAAACGGCGTTTTCCTCCGTCGGCATCAATCAGATCAACTACAAAATCTGGCTTGCGGTACATTTAGAGCTTCGGATTGTCAATCCGCTGTACCGAGAGGATATTACATTAGAGAGAAAAATTATGCTTGCCGATCTGGTTTTCAGCGGAAAGGTGCCGGCGCATTACTTTCAAATCAGCCGACCGAATGAATATCTATTGACAGAATGAACACAATGCTAGTATGATATGAGGTAATGAAAGTTGATATGGAGGTAATAGAAATGGTCAAAACATTAAGTGAATTCTGGAATGAGGTTGCTTCTATCTGCTATGACAGCAGCGATTACGGTATCATTGCGCAGGTTCGTTCTCAGTTTAGAACCAATAAAATCAATAAATTCGTGAATGCTTTCATCCCCGGAACCGAAATTCTGAAGGACGGCAAAAACGGCACACCTGTTGCCATGAAGGGCAAAGCGGATGATGACAAGGGCGCAAGCGGCAACGAGGAAATTGATTTCCACGGCTTGCAGCTGTTCGATTATTCCGATATGAAGGGCGACTGGATGGTTGTTACCTTCCCCAATCTGGAAGCACTGGAAAAGCATCTTCTGAGCGAAGCAGGCGCACTGAATGTATATTCTTCCGATATGCTTGTATTTGAGGATGGTGTATTCAAGCCCTTTGAAATCATGTTCAACGGGGATAATGATACAGTAATTCCCATTGATAAGGATAACTTCGATACCCCTCTGGATATCAAGGCAATGCAGGATCGCATCTGGGTAAGATGGATGGACCCCAAGGAGCTGGAGCCTCTGACAGACGAGGAAGTAGAGGAATACAGAAAATCCATCGGAAAATAAAAAATTAAGTCGAAAGCAGGCTTTCGACTTGTTGAAACAGAAGAATAAACAGACGAGTTCCATCGGCTGAAAAGCCTTGAAACCCGCTGTTTTCCTCGGCGGAACTGAATTCCGCCTGCGGATTTCAGTTGGGAAACGCTTCGTTTCCCAAACCCTTCCGCGGCATCAAAATAATTTTGTCTATAATCTAAAGCACATCGAAAATGATGTGCTTTTTTTCATGCGTTTTTTAATCTAAGGGTCTGCCGAAGCGTTTTTCGTATTCCTCCGCAAGCATCGGGCGGAAATCGGGGTGTGCAATCGAAATCAGCGCCCTTGCCCGCTCCTTGAGGCTTCTGCCCCAAAGCTTTGCAATGCCGTATTCCGTTACCACATAATCAATTTCTGTTCTTGGGGTTGTTACCACTGCGCCATGGTCGATAAACGGCACGATTTTGGAAATTTTTCCGCCTGCCGCCGTGGAAGGCAAGGCAATGATGGCTCTGCCGCCCTTACTCATCGTTGCGCCGCGGATGAAGTCCACCTGTCCGCCGACACCGCTGAACTGCATCCCCTTCACTACCTCCGCATTGACCTGCCCCATCAAATCAACCTGAATGGCGGAATTGATGGAAACCATGTTATCATTCTGTGCAATCACATAGGGGTTATTGACATGCTCCACCCCATGCAGCTCAAAGCAGGGGTTATTATCCAGAAAATCATACAATCTCTGCGTGCCTGCCGCGAAGGTCGCAATGCTTTTGCCGCGATGCAGTGTTTTCTTTTTATTATTGATGACACCTGTTTCAATCAGGTCGATAATGCCATCCGCCGCCATTTCGGTATGCAGACCCAAATCCTTTTTATCCTTTAAAAAGGTCACAACGGCATCGGGAATGCCGCCAATGCCAAGCTGAATCGTATCCCCATCCTGCACGAGAGAGGCACAGTATTCCCCTATTTTCTGCTCAACCTCCGTAATTGTCGGCGGTGCGAGGGTCGGCATGGGTCTGTCCTCCTCTACGATGATATCAATATCTCTCAAATGAATGAAGGAATCCCCCATCACGCGCGGTAGATTGCGGTTCATCTGCGCAATTACAAGCTTTGCGGAATCCCGAAAGGCAGGCAGATGGTCAATCCCCGGCCCCATGGAGCAATAGCCATGCGCATCCGGCTCGGAAACGGAAATCAGAAGCACATCCACACCGCCACGTTCTCTGAGCATGCGGGGATAAAGATGGAAAAAGCAAGGCAGATATTCCGCTCTGCTCTCCGCAACTGCCCCTCTTGTACTGCCGCCCAGAAAATAGCCGAAAAAGCGCAGATGCTTTTCCATCCCCTTCGCGATATGCGGCTCCTCCTTTCTGAGGGAAAGCATGAAGTGCATATCCACATCTGTAAGGGCATCCGCATTGCGTGCCAGTGCATCCACCAGTGCATACGGCTCGGAGCCAACGTGCGCGATGGAGATAGTATCGCCGGAGCGAATCTGCCGCACAGCCTCATCCGCAGACAGAAGCCTGCCGGAAAAACGGTCTTTCCAATTCATCTGCTACATCCTTTCTTCTTCATCAGGGTTCGTCAAATCACAAATTTATCATAGCATACTTTTTTTCTCGGAACAATTTTTTTCTATAAAAAATCAGCCCATGAAAAAGGCACAACCCATAAAGGATTGTGCCTTAGCTTCGTTATTTTTATACCGACTGAAAAATATCAGCCCTCCTGTACGAAGGAAACCAGCAAATCGCCCTGATTTACCTGTTCGCCCTCTTTTACATAAATCTTATCAATCACGCCGTCCTGATTTGCAACAATGGAGGTTTCCATCTTCATTGCTTCAACCGTCAGCAGAGGCTGGTTCTTCTTGACCTCCTCGCCCTCTTTCACCAGAATCTTGGAAACGGTGCCGGGGATGGAGGAGCCAAGGTGGAAGGGATTATTTTTATCTGCCTTCAGCTTACCGTCGCTCTTTACCTCAAGGTGCTTATCCAGAACCTTAATTTCACGCATTACGCCGTTGATTTCAAAGGTCAGTGTGCGGATACCCTCTGTATTGGGCTCTGTCATATCGATATATTTAATCAGAATATCCTTACCTTCGCCGATTTCGATAGAGGTTTCTTCGCCCTTCGCCAGACCGAAGAAGAATACATCACTGCTCAGCTTGGATACGTCTGTATAAACCTCCTCATGGTTTACATAGTCATCATATACCTTAGGATACAGTGCATAGGAAAGCACATTTCTAGGGTTCACCTTCTTCAGGGCATGTGCTTCATGCAGATGCTTTTCGATAGCATCCCAATCCGCAGGAGGAAGCAGTGCGCCTGCTCTGCCCTCGATGGGCTTCTGCCCCTTCAGCACGATTTTCTGCAAATCCGCAGGGAAGCCGCCCTCAGGCTGACCGATATTGCCAAGGAAGTAATCCACAACGGAATCGGGATAGGAAACCTCCGCCCCTTCTGTCATGATGTTATCCTTTGTCAGCCCGTTTTTGGACATGAAGATTGCCATATCGCCGACAACCTTGGAGGAGGGTGTTACCTTAACGATGTTGCCCAGAAGGTCATTCGCATCCTTATACAGGTGCTTGATTTCCTCAAACTGGTCGGCGGAGCCCATTGCCTTAACCTGTGCCAACAGGTTGGAATACTGACCGCCGGGGATTTCGTATTTATAGATTTCCGTATTGGGTGTCTTCATTTCACTTTCAAAGCCTGTGAAAATCTGACGCACACCCTGATAATAATGGCTCAGCTCAATCAGCTGTTCGGTATTCAGACCGGTATCTCTTTCTGTGCCCTTCAACGCTTCCACAACAGCGTTCATGGAGGGCTGAGAGGTCAGAGAGGACATGGACTGAATTGCAAGGTCAACAATATCCACGCCTGCCTCTGCCGC
>ENA-OROE01001638-OROE01001638.1-human-gut-metagenome-genome-assembly--contig:-NODE-1638-length-13457-cov-4.952992_pt1 | contig 13457 bp, 9 predicted proteins | sample MGYA00242126_ERZ509044 | MGnify/ENA primary metagenome ERZ509044 (study PRJEB26280, sample SAMEA2338716) | human gut metagenome | biome: human gut; feature: human-associated habitat; material: faeces... | reverse complement strand
GGACGCTCGAAACGGTCGTTTCGACCAACGGTACGATCAATGCGGGGGAGGGCTGGACCAACAAGTTCATCTTCTCGCCCTACGAGTTCACGGTGGCCGACGCGATGGTCTCCAACTTTCACCTGCCCTATTCGACGCAGCTGATGATGGTGGCCGCTTTCGGCGGATACGACTGCGTGATGAACGCCTACAAGATCGCGCGCGAGGAGGGTTACCGCTTCGGCACCTACGGCGACGCGATGCTGCTCCTTTGAGGCTGCGGGAGGGCGGATTTCCGGCCCTGCGCGGTTTTTCGGAAAATTTTCACTACCTTTGTAAAATAAACTCACATTGGCGATGGCAGGAAAGATATTATACGTTTGTCAGGAGATTTTCCCCTACCTTCCGGAGTCCGAGCAGTCCGCGCTGTGCCGGCAGCTGGTGCAGGCGATGCAGGAGCGGGGAAACGAGATCCGGACGTTCATGCCGCGTTACGGTTGCATCAACGAACGGAGGAACCAGCTTCACGAGGTGATCCGGCTTTCGGGCATGAACCTGATCATCGACGATAACGACCATCAGCTCATCATCAAGGTGGCGTCGATCCCGACCGCCCGCGTGCAGATCTACTTCATCGACAACGACGACTATTTCGCGCGCAAGGCGGTGCTTTCCGACGATGCGGGGTGGTTCGCCGACAACGACGAGCGCGCCATCTTCTTCGCGCGCGGCGTGCTCGAAACGGTCAAGAAACTGCGCTGGAACCCGTCCGTCGTGCATTGCCACGGCTGGTTCTCGGCCGTCGTTCCGATCTACCTCAAACACATGTTCGCCGACGATCCCGTCTTCCGCGACGTGAAGATCGCCGTGTCGCTCTACGACGACGCCTTCCCCGGCGAACTCGACGCCGGTTTCCGCGCCAAGGTGGAACACGAAGGCGTGCAGGACGAAAATCTGAAAATTCTCGACAATTCGTCATACCAAAACCTCATGCGTTTCGTTATGGACTATGCCGACGGCATCGTGCTCGCTTCGGAAGGGGTTGATGCCGCCCTGGCGGAGTATGCCCGCCGCAGCGGCAAGCCGGTATTGGAGTATCAGGCGCCGGAGGCGGAGGGATTCGATAATTATAATAAGTTCTATGAAGAATTATAGAGGCGTTCGCAAGTGGCTCAACGCCGTTTTGGTGCTGGGCGTGGCGGGAATGCTGACTTTTGCCGGCTGTACGGAGGTCGACGATACGCTGGGGTACGAACTCGTGCCCGGCAACCAGCAGATGGAGATGCGCCTGCACAGCATCCGCAAAGGCTTCGAAGCCCGGATGTTCATGAGCGACTCCGTCAAGTCGTCCAATCTCTCCTACGGCTATTTCGGTACGACCAAGAGCGACACCTTCGGCATACGCAAGGCGGGGTTCATGACCCAGTATTTGTGGGCGTCGATCTCCGACCGCAAGAACTGGTACGGCTACCGGCCGATCTTCGATTCGCTGCAACTGCTCCTGAGCGTCTCCTCGTATGCGGGCGACACGCTCCAGCCGCAGCGCTTCGGCGTCTACCGGATTCTCAACAACGACTATTTGAAGGACAACGACGGCAACGGCACACTGGCCCGCAGCCGCAAGGACAGCTTCTACTGGTACAAAAAGGTCATTGCTTCAAACGGCACCGACCTTGCCTGAAATTTGCGAAAAAATAAATTTGTGAGAAAGAATTGGAATTTATGACACCTGAGATTATTGCACACCGCGGCGCGTCCTATCTTGCGCCGGAAAATACCCTTTCTGCGTTCCGCAAGGCGATGGAGATCGGCGCGGACGGCGTGGAAATGGATGTACAGAAGACCTACGACAACGAGCTGGTCATCCACCACGACTACATGGTGGACATGCACACCGACATCTCCGGCCAGATCTACGACCTGACCATGGGCGAGCTGAAGGCTCTGGATTTCGGCAGCTGGAAAGATGCCATCTACGCCAACGAGAGGATCGCCACGCTGCAGGAAGCGCTGGAGCTCTGCGCCGACATGGAGGGCACGCAGGTGCAGCTGGAACTGAAAAGCCCACTGGAGGACGACCCCGACTTTGTGCCTCGGGTGCTGGATGCGGTCCGCGCCGCCGGGCTCACCGACCGACTCACCCTCATCTCCTTCCACCACTCCCAGCTGCGGCAGGCAAAGCAGCTGATGCCCGAGCTGAAGGTAGGCGCGCTGACCTACGGTGCTTTCCTCAGCATGGTGCTGCCTCCGCCGGTGGTGTGGAAGGATCTGGGCCTTGTGAACAGCATGGATGAGCCCTTCAGCGAGGAAAACTGCATCGACCTGCGGAATAATCTCATCTACCGCACTGTGGCCGACAAGGTCGATATGCTCCGTGCCAACTTCCCCGGCGAGACCGTGGAGCAGGTCATCGGCCATCTGGAGGAGCAGGCAGATGTGGCTGCCTACATCAAAACGCTGGATTTCCCTGTGGACATCGTCAGCTGCGAGTACCACACCGCCTACTCCAACCCCGATCTCGTGAACCAGCTTCACGCCATGGGCATCCAGGCCGCGTTCTGGACCGTGGACACCCAGGACGCTGTCCGTTCCCTGCTGCCCCTTGGCCCTGACTGCATCGTCACCAACCGGCCCGACCGCGTGCGGGAATGGGCGAATGCGGAAATGAGGAAATAAAAAGATCACAAAACGTCCCCGTGCAGGATATCAAAACTGCATGGGGACGTTTTCTATGTCAGCACCGCATTATCTGATGTCTGGCATCGTTATGACGGCGCTCTCCTTGCGAGCACGCTCTGCGCAGAAGACCCCCAGATGCCCATTGATCGAATCTTTGATCGTTGTGCAGGAGATGGAAGGCTCCTCCCCCTGAAGCACATGAACAAAGTCCTCCACCAGCCGCAGGTCGCCGCCGCCATGAGAGCCTGTCATGCCGCTCTTATCTCCACCGATCTTCAGGTCTACCACTTCCTCGTTCCAGCCCTTCTCGCTGGCGGTATCTATGGTGCGCACAGTGAAAACCGAATCGTCAAACACACCCTTGATCTCACCCTTTGTACCAATGATGTGGATGTTGCGCTCCGGTTTCGCTGTGCCGCCGATCATGTTCAGGGTCGCAGTTGCACCATCCGCAAAATTCATCAGCACCGATTGATGATCCACCACCGTATGTTCACAATCCCACACACAGCGTCCATGGATATTGTCTGTCATCAGCGACTTACGCTTGTCCTCCAGCGTCGGATTCTCAATATTCTCCAGGCAGTCCCATACATAAAACGCCCACCGATCCGGGTGATCCAGATAATGCTTTTTGGCAGAGTACAGACAAGTCTCCTCGCACTGACAATCCACCAGGCAGCGCTTGCCTGCCCCTGCGGGCTTTTTGGCAGGATCAAACTGGAAGTCACTTCCAAAGCTAGCGATCTGTTTGGGCGAAACGCCGCTCTTCAGCCACATAATGAGATCCATGTCATGGCAGCACTTTGCCAGCAGCATCGGAGCCCCGCATTTTTCCTCGTTGCCCCATTTGCCGCGCACAAAGGAGACAGCCAGGTGATGGTAGCTGACATGCTCCGTGGCCTGAATATTGATAATGTCACCGATCTCCCCGCTCAGCAGTCTCTGCTTGATTGCGACATAGAAGGGCGCATACCGCAGAACGTGGCAGATCATCACCTTCCGTCCGGTCTCTTTTACAACCTTATATAAATAGTTTACTTCCTCCTCGCTGATCGCGAAGGGCTTTTCCAGCAGCATATCATATCCTGCGCGCAGGAGCGGAACCGCAGTGGGCACATGCTGGCGGTCCATGGTTCCATTGATCACCGCGTCTGCCAGCTTGGGTCTTGCTGCCAGCTCCTCAGCGTTCTTGAAGCACATCTCCTCCCCGAAGCCATGCATCTCCGCAACCTTTTTCCGCCGGATCGGATCCGGATCTGCTACGCCTACGATCTTCAGCTCGTCCGGGTGTTCCAGCGCATACAGGCTGTACAGGATCGCCCGATGGCCCGCGCCCACGATGATGGCCGTGATTTGCTTCCTCATAGTTTCTCTCTTCCTTTCTTTTGAATGGATCTCCGATTCCAATTTTGTTTCCAGCATATCTTTTTGTGCCGAAATCGTCAAGGTGAAGGAGCATGACATTTCATCCCGCACCATGACAAAAGGAAGAATAATCGCATCTTTGTGGATATTGTGCAACAATCACGCTCAATAATGAGAAAATCTTTTGTGCGTTTTGTATCAAAAAATGTTGCAATTCCAAAAAGAACATGATATGCTTCTGAGTAAAGAAAAACCACTGGTCGGCAGCGTACGAGCTGAACGGAGGTTATGGAAGCACGGGGATCTTCCCCGTCCCATTCCATAAATCAAGGAGGAAAAGATTTTATGAAAGAAAGAAAAATCAGCAGACGCGCCGTGTGCAGCGCTATGGTCGCTTCCCTGGCATTGGGTGTCCTGGAGGGCTGTGGCAGCTCTTCCTCTACGACTGCTTCTTCTGCTGCCGGTTCCGGAGCAGCTGCTTCCAACGAACGCATCACCGTGCGCATCCTGAAATCCAAGGCCGCAAACGAGGTTGCTGCCGAGCAGATGGATGTCTGGAAGGTCCTGGGCGAAAAATTCAATATGGATTTTGAATTTGATAACCCCCCGCAGGACAATTACAACGAGCGCCTGAACCTTGTGATGATGGATGCTCAGCTGCCGGATATCATTATGGATATGCCCACCACCGAGGTGCTGAAATACGGCGAGTCCGGCGTGATCCTGTCCCTGAACGATTACATCGAGAACAACATGCCCAACCTGAAGAAGGAGATCGACAAGCGGGACGGTGTCGAAAAAGCACTGACTTACAGCGACGGCAATATTTATTATATGCCCATGCTGGATGAGAAGGTCTCCGGCAATATGCCCTACATCGTCCGCACCGACTGGCTGGAAAAGCTGGGCATCGAAAGCCCCGTGACCCTGGAGGACTGGGAGAACTACTGGCATCTGGTCAAGACCACCGACCTGAACGGCAACGGCACCAACGATGAGATCCCCTTCAGCTCCTACAACATGGATGGCCTGCGGAATTTCTGCACCGCATTCGGCTGCCTGGATGATTTTTATACCGATCCGGACGATGGCGGCAAGGTCCACTACGGCCCCATTGATCCCAAGTATAAAAAGGCCGTGACTTGGATGCATGACATGTATGAGAAGGGCTATATTGATCCCGAGATCATCACCATGGACTACGCTTCCTTCGTGCCGAAGCTGGCCCAGAACACGGTGGCTTCCTTCTACGGCCCGCTGGGCGGTATGCTGGCTGCACAGAATGCCACCATGCCTGCTTCCTTCCCCGGCTTCCATGTGGAAGCAACCGTGCCGCCCAAGGGTACCGCACAGATCCACTCCTATATTGATCAGGAGCCTCGTGCAATCGCCGCAGCCACCATTACCGCAAGCTGCAAGAATGTTGACCGCGTGATTGCTCTGCTGGATTACATGTACAGCGAAGAGGGCACCCTGCTGATCAACATGGGTATTGAGGGCACTCACTACACCATGGAGAACGGCAAGCCGATCTTCACCGATTATGTAATGAAGAACCCTGACGGCCTGTCTCCCAAGAATGCGATCGGCACCTTCACCTTTGCACAGAGCTCCGGCCCGTTCATTCTGAGCCAGGATGAGGTCACACAGCTGGATGATGAGTCTGTCAACCGCGCAAAGCAGGACTGCATCATTCCCTTCCTGGAAGAATCCAAGAAGTACGTCATTCCCGGCTCTACCTCCTTCTCCTCTGAGGACGATGCCGTCCGTCGTGCAGTAATGGCCGACGTGGATACCTACGTTGACGAGATGATCATCAAGTTTGTTTCCGGCCGTGAGCCGCTGTCCAACTGGGACACCTACGTTGAAAAGGTCAATGGCATGGGCATTGCAGAGGTCATCGATATCTACCAGAAGACTCTGAATGGCTGATGCCTCAGCAGGCACCTATTTTTTGATCCAGTAAAATAACGGCCGGGGCAGGAACACCCTGTTCCCGGCCTATTTTTTCCTGGGTTCTTCAGAACGAAAACAGGAGAATACCACCATGAAAACTGCCACCGCAGCAAAACCGATCACACTGCCAACAGCGAACCGCCTTGATCATGCCTGCAAAAAGTTCTGGCGCAGCCGCTATCTGCTTTTGATGCTGCTGCCCGCCCTGATCTGGTATATCGTGTTCATGTACGCGCCCATGTACGGCGCGCAGATCGCTTTCCGTGATTTCTCTCCCGTACTGGGCATCACGGGCAGCAAGTGGGTCGGCTTCAAATATTTCACCCAGTTCTTTAAATCCGAGTATTTTGGCCGTCTGATCAAAAACACACTTGGCATCAGCCTGTATTCAATTATTGTGGGCTTTCCCATTCCCATCATTCTGGCTCTGCTGATCAACGAAGTCCGCGGTAAATTCTTCAAACGCAGCGTACAGACCGTAGTGTACCTGCCCCATTTCATCTCCGCCGTGGTCGTTGTCAGTATTCTGAGCGCCCTGCTTTCTCCTTCCAGCGGCCTGATCAACCAGCTGATCACCGCCTTTGGCGGTACGCCGATCCATTTTATGGCCGAACCCAAGTACTTCAAGACGATCTATGTTCTTTCTGACATCTGGCAAAGCGCCGGCTACGGTTCCATTGTGTACATGGCGGCACTGACCGGCATTGACCCCTCTCTCTACGAGGCCGCCACCGTTGACGGTGCTTCCAAATGGGACAAGCTGATCCATATCACGCTGCCCGGCCTGCTGCCCACGATCATCATCATGCTGATCCTCCGCATGGGCTCTATTTTCTCGGTCGGCTATGAAAAGATCATGCTGATGTACAACCCCGCAACCTATGAGACTGCCGATGTGATCTCCACTTACGTTTACCGCCGTGCCTTTGAGAGCGGCGATTACAGCTTCTCCGCGGCTGTGGGCCTGTTCAATTCTGTGATCAATTTTACCATTATCATGCTGTTCAACAAGTTCAGCAAAAAGATCAGTGAGGTGAGCCTGTGGTGATGAAAAAGAATATTGATGCGATGAATCACCCCACGAAAGTGAAGGAAACCATCGGGGAACGAATCTATACCATTGTTGTGTATCTGCTGCTGATCCTGATCAGCGCAACCATCATTCTGCCGCTTCTGCACATCATCAGCGGCTCATTCAGTGATCCCATGCAGCTGCTGACAGGCAATGTTTCCTTCTGGCCCAAAGGCTTTACGACCTCCATGTATGAGAAGGTTCTGAAGGATGCCAGCATCTGGAAGGGTTATCTGAACACGATCCTGTATACCGTGCTGGGCACCCTGATCAGCGTGACCCTTACCGCCTGCGCCGCCTACCCCCTGTCTCGCAAGGATCTGTTCGGGCGCAATATCTTTATCAGCCTTTTCATCTTTACCATGTTTTTCAACGGTGGCATGATCCCCACTTACCTGATCATTCAGAAGCTGGGCATGCTGAATAAGATCTGGGCGCTGGTGCTGCCTTCCGCCATCAGTACCTATAACATGATCATCATGCGCACCTTCTTTGAAAACACCATCCCGAATGAGCTGATCGAGGCCGCAGCCTTAGACGGCTGTAACGATATCACGACCTTCTTCCGCATTGTTCTTCCGCTTTCCGGTGCAGTGTTCGCCGTTATGGCGCTGTTCTACGGCGTTGCGCAGTGGAACAGCTGGTTCCCGGCATTGCTGTACATTCGGGATCGTTCTCTGTACCCTTTGCAGATGATCCTGCGCGAGGTCCTGATCCAAAGCGACATCGGCAACATGGCCGGTTCCACCGGTGATGTCGAGGTCATCGGCGATGGCCTGAAATATGCCACTATGGTGGTTTCCACCCTGCCGATCATGTGCCTGTATCCGTTCCTGCAGAAGTACTTTGTTGCCGGTGTTACCATTGGCGCAGTCAAGGGCTGATGGGAGGATACCACACCATGCAATCACATGATCTTTCCTTGCCTGCGTGGGGCCCCTACACTAAACGATACAGCGGCATTTCCCATGTTCCTGCGGCCAACGATGGCGTTCGATTTGACCTGTCTGTTTTTCCGGGAATGTATCGCCGCCGGGTCGATGTGCCCAATGTACGGTTTGAAAGCGGCTTTCACCCCTGGGCTGCGGCTCCGGATCTGAGCTGCTACACGTTCCGCCACGAGCTCCTGTGGAAGGATCAGCTGTATGCAGACATCTCTTTTGCTCCCTTGGGGGAGGATGCCCGGTTGATCCGTGCCGAGCTCCACAACAATACAGATGCCCCGCAGAATCTGGTGCTTCATTCTATGGCATCCGCCTGGGATCCCGTTCCTTCCTACCGCGGCTTCTCCCTGCCGGGCTGTGAGGTATCCCTGCCGGAAAACGCGGCCTTTGTCTGGGCAAAGGATTATGACACCCTGGATTTTTCCATCCACCGTCCCAATGAATGTCTGACCTGGGATGGTCTGCGCCGGGGCGAAGAAGCCGTTCCCGGCTTTGGTCAGGGATACGGCATTGGCATGGGGTTCGGCTGTTCCGAAGGCAAAGGACCTTTTGGACAGGTCATGCCCAGCGGAAAAGGGGACACCGTTACTTTTACGCTTTCCCTTACCGCGCCCCTGCATACCCCCTGTCTCTGTGTACGGTATTGGAATCCGGCAGATGAGAGTTCCGAGTACGGTGTCAATGGTCAGGACACGCTGCGGCTGCCGCCCTGTCAGAAGCCTTCTATTGCCATCCTGCCGCTGAATGCTTCCATTCCCGCCGGGAAATTCACTCTGACCCTGACTGCTGCCGGTGTTGGAGGGGCGAAGCTGGACTGCCTCGCTCTGTGCGAGCAAGCGGACGCTGGTAACTTTACCGTCACCCTGCGTGGAGATGGCTTCCGGCCTCAGGCCGAGCCCGCCGCAGATGAGAACTATCTGACCCTGCAGTATCCCCACATTCAGGAGTGCTACGGGATCCTGTGGGATGATATCACCACCCATATTCGCACGATCGAAAACGATGAGCTGGATATCTTTCTGCGTGACACCGTACACGACCATGTAAATGCCACGCTGCGCGGCAACGGAAAAGGGCATTACGTCAATCTCTTTATGGGGCCGATCCCCTTGGAGGCAGGACAGACAAAAGTGATCTATGGAGCGGTCTGTGCTGCTCCGGATGCTTCTGCCACCGCGCTGCGCTGCCATGAGCTGCTGACGCAGCGCAGTGATTGGGAGCATGTATGGCAACAGGCTTCTGCCTCCCTTGCAGCACCATCCGCTCTACCGGCTGCCGAATCGCTTGCCTTGGGCCAACAGTTGATGAATGCTGTTCTCTGCACCAACGTTGTGTATCCGGTGTACACGCGGGGACAGTATATCCGCCACTACACTCCTGGACGCTGGTGGGACTGTGTCTACACATGGGATTCCGGATTCATTGGAATGGGTCTGGCTCAGACCAGCCTGCGCAATGCCTTTGACTGCCTGAACACCTACCTGATGCCCCCGGATTCTGTGGACGCTGCTTTTTTGCACCATGGCTCCATGGTGCCAACGCAGTTTTATCTGTATGCCGAGCTGTTGAATCGCACCAGCAGCAGAGAACTTGCCGCCTACTGCTATCCGCGCCTAAAGCTGTACTACCGCTTCTTCACCGGGCAGGAAGGCGGCTCCACAACCGCCAACCTGCACAGCGGCCTGCTGCGTCCCTGGGATTATTTCTATAATTCTGGTGGATGGGACGATTATCCCCCACAGCAGGAGGTCCATCGCCGCCGTTTGCAGGCCAGCTGCGCGCCCGTAGTCACAACTGCCCATGCGATACGCTGTGCCAAGATCCTGGCGTACACCGCCCGCCTGCTGGGCGAGACAGCCGACGCAGATGCTTTTGATGCCGATGCGCTTCGCTTGGGGCGCTCCCTGCAGACTGCATGGGACGAGGAAAGTGGTTACTTCGGGTACCTCCTGCACGATCCTTCTGGTGATGCTGCAGATATTCTGCGCACCGAGCAGGGTCTGAACTACGATATGGGCATGGATGGCGCTTCGCCGCTGTTTGCAGGTGCCTGTACAGAACCGCAGAAGGAACTTCTGTGGCAGAAGCTGCAGAGCCCGGAACACCTGTGGTGTGCCTGCGGCCTTTCCACCGTGGATCAGAGCGCGCCGTACTATCGGCGTGACGGCTACTGGAACGGCGCTGTATGGATGCCTTATCAGTGGATGTTCTTCAAATCTGCACTGGATGCGGGCCTTGCCGATTTTGCTTACCGCATTGCCGACACCGCTCTTACCCTGTGGCAGAACGAGTGTGCCGAAAGCTACTGTTGTTTTGAACACTTTATGATCGAAAGCCGCCGTGGTGCCGGCTGGCATCAGTTCAGCGGGCTTTCTTCCCCCATTGTACAGTGGTTTTCCGCTTACTACCGCCCCGGCACCCTCACGACCGGTTTTGATGCCTTTGTCCGGCATACGGATTGGGCACCGGACAACAGCGCCTTAAATGCCACACTGGATTTTACTGCAGCGGGCCGCAGCACTGTTCTGGTTGTTCTGCAGCCGGGTTCCAAAGCTGTTACAGCCTCTGTTCCCTGCACCGTGACCACACGCCATGATGGGCTGCTTGAGCTGACCTTTGCATTGGATGTTCCCTGCACTGTTACCATAAGCATCCATCCCTGAATCCACCTGTAAAAAGAAACGAACGATGTCTGTCCGAATCGGATGACATCGTTCGTTTTTTTTTTTTTGCGCTGAAATCAGTTGTCTCCTTTGCGAACTGCAGAAGGCGAGAGCTGATACTTCCGCCGGAATGCCTTATAGAATGTATTCGCTGTGGAAAAGCCGCACTGTTCTGCAATATCCGTGATATTCAGATCTGTCGTTCTCAGCAGCTGCATCGCATGATCCAGACGCAATTCTTCCACATACTCTGTATAGCTCTTTCCGGTTTGCTCCTTCAGGAATTGCGAAAGATACTTTTTAGAGATCTTGAACTGCTCCGCCGTCATCGCCGCATTGATCTCCGGATTCTGGAAATTCTGTGCCAGCCAGTCCAGAATATTCTTTTGAAGCGCATCATTGTGGCTATGCTTCAAGAATTGCACATGGTTGCAGATCTCCACACAGCAGTCCTGCAACCGGCTCAGCATCTGGCGGGCAGTCAGTTTTGAGTCATAACTGCACAGATAGGCGATATCCGGACAGCATACCCTTTCCGCCGTGTTCAGCAGAATGCCGCCTGCCGTGTAAAAATCCTGCTTGAAGTTTTCCGGGTCCAGATTATCCACCGAGAACAGTTCACTCAGAAGCGAAACCGCTTCTTCCGTGCATCCGGAAAGCAGATATTCCCGAAGCCGCGCTGCATTGGTTGCATTGACCGTGGTACCGCGCTGCGCACTGCTGTTCCCCAAATAGCAGATCTTCTGTGTCGGATCCGCATAGGCCGCTACGTTGCGGGCCTTCCAGTAAATATCTGACAGCTGCTCCATTTTCTCAAAAGGATCGCTCAATATCAGGGGAGTTGTCAGATGCAGCGCATCATACAGCTGCTCTGTGCGGAAACACATTTCCCGCAGTTCCTCTGCTTCATCCGTTTCCTGCGTCAGGATCACCAGGATCAGGTCATCTGCCGTTGCCTGTACATAAAATCTCTGCCCGTAAATTTGACGGATCTGCTCTGACACCACCACAGTACGCAGCTCTTCTTTCAGTGAGCACTCGGCGTTTTCCTGAAGAGATGGGATCAGCAGCAGGAAGTTATAGGCTTTCAGCTGCACCGCATCCGTCAGCTGCTGAAGGGTTTCCTGACTCACAGACCCTGTGCGCAGCAAAATTTCCATTTTGCCGTGTTCCAGCTCGCTGCGTGAATGCTCCAGTTCCTGTGCCAGTTTATGCTGACTGTTCACATTTCGGAGAAAGATCTCATTCAGCACTTTCCGCGATGCCAGATCCGATTCGTCCAGCGTATCCAGCATCGGACGCAGGCTGTTCATATCCTCCAGCGTCATGCAGACGCTGATCAATACACAGCCCAGAACGCCCACGATCAGATACAGACAAATTGCACGCTGTACTGCCAACAGACCCGCTTCGTAGAGCGACGGCGGCATTCCAATGACCGCCGTTGCATTCAGAGATGCCACATATCGCGTTGCCATCAGATAGCGCTTTCCCTGATAGGTCTCCCAACCCGTATCATCACTCGCCAGGGAAAATGTCGTTCCGTCATAGTTATTTCCCGCCAGGATCGTTCCGTCATCGGAGATCAGGCAGAAAAGCCCTTCCTTGCGCCATTGCTGCTGCGAAAGGAACATTGAAACGACATCTTTTTCCTTGATCAGCACCGTCATTGCGCCGCAAAGGCGGCCCGCCGTGTTCACATAGGGCTGGTATACCGTGGTATATGAATTGCCATAGCTGGAATGCATCAGTTTGACAACATGGGCGGGCTTTATCGTCGTTACATCGATCTGATTCTGCGCATCCCATTCCTCCTGAGACACATCCTCATACTCAAGTGCTCCCGGGTAAAAATTGCTATGGCTTTCATACGCGCTCCGGTCATCCAATATGATGCCATTCCGCTCAAATGTAATATAGCTGTATGTGATCACAGAGGAATCGTAGGTCTTATCCTGTAACGATTTGCTGGCTCTCGTCAGTGTCTGATAATCTCCCAGAATACTGTTATCATAACTGCTGGCAAGCAGAGTATACTCCGTTTCGCTGAACAATTTGTTCGTTGTACTGCGGATGTTGCTCAGGCATCGCTCCAACTGGGTGGTGCCGATCGCCAGCATTTCCATCGCGCTGGAGGACTGCGCTTGGATCGTCTGGCGGATCATCAGGCTATACAGAGGAACCACGACCAGGAAGAACCCAACCGGAATACAAAGGTACCTTAGAAGCCTTCGGATCCAGTTTCTAACAAACAGTCTCTTACGCATCTGCAAAACTCCAAGCAATGATGATTTCTATGGAACTGTTGGCTGCACCTGTAAGGCGTTTATGGAGCCGGTGCATACAGCACAGATCCTCCCTCCGCAATTTCGCAGCATCTTTTTAATTATTTTACCACAGAAGAATTTTTTCCTCAACGTTTTTATTGATTTGTAACAAAAATCCACTTTATCACCATGATTTTCAATGCTTGAAAATCTCTGTCAGATGGTCTATCACTTTGCTCCGCAAACCGTGTTGTCGTTCAAAGCCACCACCCGGGGCCTGATTGTCTGAGGGAACTCGAATCCCTGGCCCTCTGATTAAAAGAGTCCAAGGTGCATCATTCGTCAAATATCAAAAGTGCGAAGAAACGTTAATTCTATCGCATCATCGTAAAATTCATATTTGCACACACCGCATTGTTTGCACGCAGTGTAATGCTTTGCAACCGTTATCCAGCTATTCAGGTGTGCAAAAAATGTGCAAAAATGTGCAGACGGGCAAAACAAAGCCCAATGGACAAATCAACCACCG
>ENA-OROE01001630-OROE01001630.1-human-gut-metagenome-genome-assembly--contig:-NODE-1630-length-13532-cov-3.180159_pt1 | contig 13532 bp, 9 predicted proteins | sample MGYA00242126_ERZ509044 | MGnify/ENA primary metagenome ERZ509044 (study PRJEB26280, sample SAMEA2338716) | human gut metagenome | biome: human gut; feature: human-associated habitat; material: faeces... | reverse complement strand
TTTGATTTGCTTGAAGAAATCGTTGCCTTTGTTGTCGACGAGAATGAATGCGGGAAAATCTTCCACTTCGATTTTCCAGATGGCTTCCATGCCGAGTTCGGGATATTCGAGGCATTCGATACTCTTGATATTGTTTTGAGCGAGGATAGCGGCCGGACCTCCGATACTGCCGAGGTAGAATCCTCCGTGTTTCTTGCAGGCGTCGGTGACAGCTTGGCTGCGGTTCCCTTTTGCCAACATAATCATAGAACCTCCGTGACTTTGGAAGAGGTCTACGTAGGGATCCATTCGACCGGCTGTCGTGGGACCCATCGACCCGCAGGCCATGCCTTTCGGCGTTTTTGCCGGACCTGCATAGTAGATGGGGTGATCTTTGATATATTGCGGCAAGTCTTCGCCTCGGTCGAGCCGTTCTTTGAGTTTGGCGTGCGCAATGTCCCGACCGACGATAATCGTTCCGTTGAGCGACAGACGTGTGGCAACGGGGTATTTATCCAACTCTTTGAGAATTTCGCTCATAGGTTGGTTGAGGTTTATTTTAACGGCGTTGCCTTCACCGGCTTGGCGGAGTTCTTCGGGAATGAGCTCGCCGGGGTGACTGTCGAGTTTCTCGATCCAAATACCGTCCTTGTTGATTTTACATTTGATGTTTCGGTCGGCCGAGCAGCTCACTCCCAATCCTACCGGGCAGGAGGCTCCGTGGCGGGGCAGACGGATAATGCGTACGTCGTGTGCCAGATATTTACCGCCGAATTGTGCGCCGAGTCCGATACGGTACGCTTCTTCCAAGACTTGTTTTTCCAACTCGATGTCACGGAATGCTCGTCCGAATTCGTTTCCGGTCGTGGGCAGACTATCGTAGTAGTGGGTGGATGCCAGTTTCACGGTGAGCAAGTTTTTCTCGGCCGAAGTCCCGCCGATGACGAATGCAATGTGATAGGGCGGACAGGCTGCCGTACCCAATGTTTTCATTTTTTCCACCAAGAAAGGAACGAGTGTCCCGGGGTTGAGAATGGCTTTCGTTTCTTGGTAGAGGTATGTCTTATTCGCCGATCCACCGCCTTTGGTGACGCAGAGGAATTTATACTCCATACCTTCGGTAGCTTCCAAGTCGATTTGTGCGGGAAGATTACATTTGGTATTTACTTCGTCGTACATGGTAAGGGGCGCGTTTTGGGAGTAGCGCAAGTTTTCCTCGGTATAGGTTTTGTAAACGCCGAGGGAGAGAGCTTCTTCATCGCAATATCCCGTCCAGACTTGCTGGCCTTTCTCTCCGTGAATGATTGCCGTACCGGTGTCTTGACAGAAAGGAAGTACTCCTTTGGCGGCCACTTCGGCATTGCGGAGGAAGGTGAGCGCTACGTATTTATCGTTTTCGCTGGCTTCGGGATCGCTCAAAATCTTAGCTACCTGTTCGTTGTGCGAACGGCGAAGCATAAACGATACATCGCGGAAGGCGGCGTTCGCCATAGCGGTAAGACCTTCCTTTTCGATTTTCAAGATGGGTTTCCCTTCGAACTCGCTTACAGATACATAATCTTTCGTGAGCAAATAATACTCGGTCGTGTCTTCGCCGAGCGGGAACATGGGTTGATACTTAAACGGTGTGATAGCCATAGTTATATGTTATTTAGTATGTTTTGTCTGACGATGGGGAGACCGAACGAGGTGTAGGCAGGCTCCGACGATCGTGTTGCAAAAATAATGAAAGGCGGGTGCAGAATAAAACAAATTCGTTTGTTTTTTATGCCTAGCCGGCTCTTCTTTTCGCTCGCAGGACAAAAATAAAGAATTTTTTCGGTAATTCATCTTTTGTCGTGAAATCTTTCGAGAAAGAGGTATAATGTATGAAGCTGCCATAAAAACGGCCTCGACCGGGGTTTACTTTGCCGTACCATATATGGCTAAACTAATCATTGAATTTATGGAAAAGAATTATCAAAAAGAAAATCGCAATCTGCGAAAATCACGCGATTTGCTCGTGGAACGAATCTTACATCGATATCCTGCCCGGAGGGTCGATAGCGACGACGATTTGTTCGATGCTTTGGAGGAATACGACTCGTATCGGAACGAACGGTATGAGCGTCTTGCCGACGACCAGAGCAAGTTGTGCAAATTGTTTATGTCGAACCCGAAAATGGGAGCGTTTATCTCGGACGTTATCGGCGGGGAGGATGCTCTTATCGCTTGTGTGCGTTACTTCGGGAAAGATATGCTCGATTGTGCCGAGGACGAGGGTCGCATGGAAGAGGTTCGTAAGGCGAACGACGAGTACCTATCACGCATGGCACGATTCAGCGAATTGGAAAACCAAATGCGGGAGAACTTGAAAAACAGCACTCGTTGTATGGAGCGTTTCAAGTCGGAGAAAGGAATGAGCGACGAGGAGTTCGAGGGTTTTCTCGATCGGGTGTATCATTTGTGCAACCATGTGTTTATGGGAGAATTGAACGACGAAGTTCTCGGGTTACTTTTCAAGGGGTTGTATTACGATCGTGACTTGTCTTGTGCCGAGCGGGAAGCCGAGGTGCGTGGACGTAACGAGCGTATCGTTTTCGAGAAACGGGAACGTAACGGCGATTCGTTACCTCCTTTACGAAACGGCGGCAGTTTCGAGCCCGATTCCGATCTTTCGCCTGTATTCGGAAACCGTCGCCGCCGTAGCGTGTGGGACTTGTAGATTTTTGAAAAGGGGATTGAAACAGCTTCTAAATTATTCTAATTCTTATGTTTTTATTGTATTCTAAAATGAAAAGAGAGATGAAAAATTTTTTATTGAAATGGAAAAAGCCGCTTCTTTGGTTGACCGGTTTCGTATTGTTGGTACTGTGTTGGCAAGTTTGGGACGGACTGTTCGATGCCGGGTTGGCATTGGCGGCGATCGTGCCGGGTATGTCGGGCGGAAAAATCGTATCCAACGAACCGTTGACGACCGATATTGTTCGTGAAGGGAGTCCCTCTCTGTTGCGTAGCGAAGTGGATAAACGTATCGTGAAAATACGACCGATGTCCACGCCTATCGATCAGTTATCACGGTGGAACGGTTCACGGAAGGCTTCGTCGATGATTGTCGATTATTATTCGGTCGATGTGAAACCTACCAAGTCATATATGAAGGCCTCGTATGTGGCTCCCGGAGCATCGACCGTTAACGACTCGCATAAAAAGGCGACTATCAATGCCGTGGACAACAGCATATTCGAGGTGTCGGAAACTTTGTTGGTTCAAGGTGTAAAAGGGTATGATCCCGACGGGGAGATGTCGAATGCCGACTTGGTACTTTATATCGCCGCAAAAGACGAGGATACGGGGGCATTGACCGTCTATCCCATCAATGGTTCCAAAATAGGTTCGGTGACCAACTGCGTGCCGTCTATTCCCGTGAATACGCCGCTTATCCGTATGGGGCGTGCGGCAACGGAACTCGATGTGCAGACGGCACAATTCGCCGCTTTACCTATCAAGAGTCAGAATTTTTGCCAGATATTCAAAATGCAGATCGAGCAATCGACTTTCCAAAAAATAGCGAATAAAGAGGTCGAATGGGATTTCTCGGATGCTGAGGAAGCTGCTATTTACGATATGCGATTGGGTATGGAAAAGAGTTTTATGTTCGGTGTGAAGAACACGATTTTCGACCCTCGTAAAAAGGAGAATGTGATGCTGACGGGCGGTATCTGGTGGCAGGCCGGAAATCATTATACCTACAATCCTACTGTGGAGATGACACAGAACGATTTGATCGATATGATGCGACAGGCTTTTACCGGGAACGGAGGGAATAAACGGAAGGTGTTGATTGGCGGTTCTTCGTTTATCGGCCGTATCAATAAGATAGAGATGACCAAAGTGGTGATGGCCCGCGAAGATAAGGTTCAGTGGGGCATCGACTTCTCGGAAATCAAATCGAAGTTCGGGAAGCTGTATGTGCTTTATTCGGAGGTATTCGACGATTGCGGCATGAGCGACTACGGATTTATTTTCGACCCGGAATTTATCCAGAAATGGTCTCATGTCCCGTTCGACTCGCAGGAACTCGATTTGAAAAAATCGGGGGTACGCAATACCGATGCGTTGGTACTGACCGAGGCCAGTTGTTTGACATTGCGCTATCCGGCTGCTCACATGCGTATCGAGCCGGTCATACCCGATGAAGAATAAGTGATATGATTCAAGGGGACTGAGGGGCGACCGGGACATCTTACCCGGCTCCCCTTTTTCTAAAATTCGGCCTCTCCTCGAAACTGTGTTTTTTCGTGTCACTCTCTTATATGGTTGTTTGAAACTGTTGTGTTACATGGCACGGGAGAAATTTTTATACAGCCGTTCTTGCGAGAGAGATATGGTTGTTTCGGCGAGGGGCTATATAGTTTTTAAATTAAATATAATGATATGATGAAGATTTATCAGACCCGGTTGGGAAACCTATCTACCTCGGTCGATGTGAACGGTGTACCTCGTCGGGTACAATTTCTTGCCAGTGACGGTGTAAACGGAATTTTTTCTACGGCCGACGAACAGTTGCAGCGGGCTATGGAAAATAGTCGGGGGTATGGGAGACGATTCAAATTGTCGGACGTCGCACAGCCGGCATCGGAAGAGAAAATTTATACGTTAGTACCGGAGGTTCGCTCTTGGCAGGACGCAAGGGATTATTTGAGAAGAGAGCCGTACGGGCTTTCTGACGAGGAAGTCTCCTCTCCTGCTCTTATCGAGCAAGCGGCCGAACGGTTGAATTTGATTTTTTCACAATTAAAAAAGAGGAACAAGCGATGAGAACGACTATACACAATCATTTGCGAGGACAAAACGGGTGCTTGGGATTTTATTATGGGTTGGCATCTCTTCTCTCGGCATATCCCGAGGGCGGTTTGCCGGGAGAGTTTTTTATCAATGGAGAAACTCAATCCATTTGGATATGGGATTCTACCGGTCGTTCGTGGTACGATACGAATCATGCGGCTCCTTCTCCGTTCATGGGTATTATCACCGAACCGGCGACTTTCAGCCCGGCAGTCGAAAGCGGTGTGCAGGCTTGTTTCATCTATGTGGCCGGAGGTAAAGGGGCTTATGTTTTCCCTGCCTTGAAAGGATCGGCGGCAATGACCGTGACGACAGATTCGTCGGCAATTATCACCCTTGTGTGGGACGGAACTGCATGGCGGAATTATGTGACTCCATTGACGTTCGACGATGCCGTGCGTCCTGTTTATCTCTACCGAGGGACGTGGAATCCATCTTTCACTTATCGATGTACCGGTGGAGTCGCCGATGTGGTTTATTTTATGGGTAAGTACTATCAGGTGAAGTTTTCGGTAGGTAGCACGACAGCTTCGCCGGCATCTTCGAATGATTGGGAAGAACTTTCTCGTTTTTGTGCCATAGCCGACGAGATAAAATTGAAGCCCAACGGATTGGTTTTGCTCGATGGGCAGCAAACTATTCGGGTGTCGAGCGAGCTTTCTTCGTGGGAGTTGTGCAATGGTGAAATCAGTCATAAAGAAACAGGAACTTTTTTGTCGCAGGCCGGGGAGTTGCGTGTGCCCATTGGAGATGGAGAAGTCGTGATAAGTCCTTTACAAAAGGGGATTGTCGTTTATTCGGGTGATGGCGATAAAGTTTTTCAAATAGGGTTGGATGCAGCCGGAGAGGCTTTGTTAAAAATGACTCGGCCCATTGAAAACGGTTCGTGCGAGGTGTCGATTTCTCCTCGGCAAATCGAAATCTCTCGTCTCGATGGGACCGGATTACCGGTTTACCGCAGTTTGTTTACTGCCGACGGGTTGAATTGTGCATTAAAAAAATGGACCGATATTCTTTCGGAGGGTGATATTTATGTGGACGAGAATAATTTTGTGAGACAGAAGAAAGGCGCGTGATGAAAGTAAGTGTAGATGAGTTGGTAGACCGGGTTAAAGCGAACATGGAGGAGCTAACCGATTCTTTCGATTCCGACATCGTGATGACCGCAGGGATAGGGGTAGAGCGATATATACGGGAGAAAATGCCGGATGCCTTGCTTGCCGTATGGGCAACGGAACCGGTATCGTCGTTGCCTTTGACAGATTGCGCTTCGTTGTTGCGGCCACAGCGTTCGTCCGACGGTAGCGGATATGTACTTTTGCCCGATGATGTGTGGCGTATGGCTGAGTTTTGTATGGACGGGTGGAGGCAACCTGTTACGGAATTTATCGATAAAACGTCTCCCGAATATGAGTTGCAGTTCAATTTTTATACTCGGGGAGGCTGTTCGACACCCGTATGTGTTTTATCGAACGAAGAAGGCCAGAAACGTATCGATTATTACTCGCTTCCTGTGCATGTCGTTTCTCATCGGGTGAGGTCGGCTCGTTATGCCGCTTATCCTGCCCGCGATGCCGAGAGTTATGAGTTACTTCCTTCGTTGATACCGGTCGTTTGTTATACTTGTGCGGCTCTTGTATATGAGATATTGTGCCGCCCGGAACAAGCTGCGGCCATGATGCGCTGTATCGTGCGATAGAGGTTATAGATTCGGGACAGTTTCAAATCTTCCCGAATCTATTTTGTTCCCGTGCATGGCCGGAATTATTTATCGGGGCGAACGTCGCGCAACAATTCGTAGGATATCTTGCCGATTTGAGCTGCCGTTTCGGAAAAAGAGCTGTGTACCGATCCCAATACATGGCGGGTACGCGATAGGAGGTATAGCTCTATCAGCGCTTCTTGCATACCCTCCAAGCTGTTACGGTCGGCTTTGTGGACAGAGGTGAACACTCTATTTCCGAACCGATTTACAATCGAGCGTTTGTCCTCCTCGGAGTCGGAGGCAAGGTAAAATGTCGTGTCGCCGTTCTGTTCTATTTCTTTTTTCATACGCTCGATAAATAAACGGGTAGGACTTTGTGCGATAGATAGAGCATTGTCGGTCCGGCGAATGTGGACACCCACTGTATTTGTTCCGAAGAGGGAACAACGGGTATCTATTTCTTGCAAGATGGAAGCAAGAGGACGAAAAACGGAGAAGCGGTCATTTTCATCTTCGGGAGAATAAAAATATACGAAAGAGGCTATATATACTTTCCTATTCTTTGCCCAGTCGTAAAAATCGAAGTTCTCGTAAAAAAGGTGTAAGGCCTGTTTTTCATAGATACAGTTATCGAAGGTTGCCTTTTGAAAAAGACGGGGAATGAAAATATTTTTCTGCCGGGGCCTGTCGTAAAGCAGGTAATCGCTCCATGTAGCCTCCGTTACTTTTACATTCGGTAAATCGATCGGTTCGAATAATTGGTCGAAACGGCAATTTAATCCTCGGTCTTTGAACCAAATAATATGTAACTCGCTATTTGTTTTTCGGCTTAGTTTAATTGCCGAGTCGATCGCTTTCATGCGATTGGCAAGGCCGCCTACCGGAACGAGCAATATATACCTTTTTTTCATGTTCGAGATGTTTATTTTCTGTTCGATACGAAGGAGAAAAAATGATTGTAGTTCTCTTTTTTATCCGATAATCATATAATATTAAACAAAGCTATGAATTTAATTTTATTTTGTTTTGTCTTTTAATAAATGTTTTATCGAGAGCGGATTGAAAGAAATCGAGCAAATGAGGTTGTTTCGCCTCATTAAAAGAATTATTTTTGCAAACCCGTTTAGGGAAGCGGATAAATATTTTGTTCTAAAATGAAAGAGTAGTTTCAATGATTGGTAAAAGTTTGGATATAGGGAGTTCTGTCATTCGATTTTTTTCGAAAAACTTTTATACACTCATTCTTTTTGCGTTGGTTCTTATATCTGCATTTTCCAGTATATGGCTTTTCTATTTTGAAATAGTGAAAGACACGAATCCGCTTTCGTCGATACCGGCTCATATTGTTAAGACGCTGTTCGATGCAATGGTTTTGATGTCTCCTTTTTTTGTCGTCAAAAGACGGGGATTCGTTTTTATACCGTTGATTTTGCTCGATGTATTTTGTTTGTCGGCCGTATGGTATTACCGGAACTATTTGGATATAATACCGTTTTCTTCTTTCCTTTTGTATGAAAACCTTACTCCTTTGTTGTTGGAAAGTGCTTTTGCTTCGGCGCGATGGATCGACTGTCTGGCAATCGTTCCTACTTTGATGACCGGGGTTCTTTACAAATTTGTTTTACAGAAAAAAGTGCAAAAAGAGCGGAGGCGGTTATGGTGGCCGGTGATCGTTATCTTGTCGGTTTTTGTCTGTTTTCATATTTTTCTTTCGGTGCGGGATATAAAATCGAAACAGTATGATTCTCTTACCGATAGATTTGTCACTTTCCCCAATAATATATTGTATTTCGATCTGAATGGAATGTGCGGATATATTCTGTATCATGCCGCTACTTCGCTTTTGCCCCAACCTGAATTGACGGAAGAAGAAACAATTCGAATCCAAAATTATCTCGACGCTTATCCCCGTTATGCAGATAACATCTATTCGGTTAATGAAAACAAAAATTTGATACTTATTATCGTAGAGTCGCTTAACTCGTGGGTGATCGGCAAGAGCTTTTGCGGAGAAGAAATAACACCATGTTTGAACCGGATCGTAAACGACAGCAACTCGATTACAGCAGTTCATGTTTTGCCACAAGTGAAGGACGGTAGGTCGAGCGACGGGCAATTCATGTTCAATACCGGATTGCTTCCCTTAAAAAGCGGAGCCGTCGCTACCCGATATGACGATGTGGATTACTATTCTATCGCCAAAGCGTTGAAGCGACGGAATTACACGGCGGTAAACATGACGGTCGATGGGAATAATTATTGGAATCAGGCCGAGATAAGCGTCGCTTACGGGTATGACCAGAATATCGATAGATTGGGTGGTGGAACAAGTGTTACGGATAGTGTGCTGATGGAACGGGCTATTGAAAAAATAAAAGTGCAGAAAACGCCGTTTTTCTATCAATTGATAACAGGGACGTCTCACAAGCCTTATAATGAGCCGTATCGGAAGACGAAGTTGTCGGGTGCTACTGAGTTTCCGGAGGAGGTGAGAAATTATATGGAGGTTATTCATTATACCGACCGTTGTATCGGAGCGTTCGTCGATTCGCTTCGTAGTAACGGATTGTACGATAATACAGTTATTGCGATAGCCTCGGATCATAACCAATTACTCTCTCCTTGCGGAGTACCCGGTTATAACGATACAGAGGCTGCGTTCATCGTGGCGAACGCTGATGTGAAATATACACACACTTCGGTTATGGGACAAATCGATATTTATCCTACCTTACTCGATGTAATGAATTGTAATGATTATGCATGGAAGGGTTTAGGTTACAGTATTTTGCGCACTCCGGTCGGAAGTGTGGCCGGTTGGAATGGGACAGTTTACGGTAACGAAGGCGATTCTTTGGCCTCCCGGCAGATAGAGGCATGGGATATTTCGGAAAAAATAATTACCAAAGGATATTTCAGTATAAAATAATACTATAAATTTTTATTTCATTACATTTGCATCGAATGTTATCGAATGCAAATGTGGTTGGATAAATTTTCGGCACGAGTTTTTTCTTGGAACCGCGAGGGACAGTATCTGTTGTTTTATCTGCTTACTGTCTGTTGCTTTATGTTTCCTATCGAATATTTACATATCGGGTTGAAATATTCGACTATTTTCGATTTGCGTATCCTTCTTCCACAGGGAAAGCCTGTGGGCGATACGCTTTCGGCTTTTGCGCCGACTGTGGGCGATGCTTTTTTATTGTCGTTGCCTCTTTTCTTTTTTACGAACAAGAGGTGGGTCGTGTTTATTCCGCTTTTTCTGTTCGACGTTTTTTGTCTTATCCAGACTTTATATGCTCGTGTCTATGAGGATATTATGCCATATTCGTCGTTCCTTCTCGTGAATAACGTCAACGATGTGCTGCTTAACAGCGTGAGGGGATTGATACGGTTACGCGATATATTTGTGTTCTTTCCCACTCTGTTACTTTTGGCGGGGTATATTTTCTATTTCAGGAAACAGCGTCATTATCCGTCTTCACGTACCAGAGCGGTTGCCGCCTTCGTATCGTTGTCGATAGCTTTGTCTTCTTATGCGGTCAGAGCTCATCATATTTATCATCGTGCGCCTTCCGATCAAGAGTCTCCGTGGACGGCTTTCATTACGCCTTATAATTATCGTGAGTACGTGGTGTTTAACGGTGTCGTACCTTATACGTGCTATGCGTTTGTCTCTTCGCTTTTGCAGGGTGGAGAGCTGAATGCCGAGGAACGGAAAACCGTTGAATCTTATCTTGACGATATGCCGCGTTATGGTGATAATAGATATGCCGTAGAACCGGGAAGGAATCTTATTCTTATCGTCGTGGAATCGATGAATTCGTGGTTATTGAACCGGACAGTGAACGGGGTGGAGATTATGCCCCGGCTCAATCGTCTACTGGTCGAGGAAGGCACATTTTCGGCTCTCCATTTACTCCCGCAAGTAAAAGACGGTCGGTCTAGCGACGGCCACTTGATATTCAATACTGGGCTTTTACCTGCGAAGGTAGGGGCGACCGCCGTGCTGTACGGCGAAAACACCTATCCGGCTTTGGGGCATGCGTTGAGAGATAAAGGTTATCGGACCTTGAATATCGTATGCGATCGGGCACAGGATTGGAATCAGGCGGAAACTTCTCCGGCATACGGTTTTGAAACTTTATATGATAAAACATCGTTCGGTGCGAGCGAGACTTTGAGCGATTCGGTTCTGTTTGCCGAAAGTCTTTCTATTTTGAAACGGACACAAGAGCCGTTTTTCTCTCAGATAGTGACTATTTCGACACATGCTCCGAACAAGGCTCCGTCCAATCCCACGGCTCTTTCCCGATACCCGACCGAGTCGAGCGAGTTGGTCAACACGATGGAGGCTTTTCATAGCCTCGACAGACAATTGGGCAGTTTTCTCGATTCGCTGAAAGCGTGCGGGCTGTACGAACGCTCGGTAATCGCTATTGTTTCGGACCATGACGAGTTGGGTAAAAATGTGTTGGACGGGCGCGAGCATAGGACACTTGCCGACCGTGAGGTAGCGTTAGTTTTATTGAATACTCCGTATACGATTTCTTATGAAGAGACGGCGGGGCAAATCGATGTATATCCGACATTGCTCGATGTCATGGGGTGTAACGAATACGGTTGGAAAGGTTTGGGATATAGTTTGTTCCGTACTCCGGTCGAGAGTGCCGTTTATTGGGACGGAAGTTCTTTGGGAAACCGTCGGTCTCCTTTGTATTCGAGGCAGACGCAGGCGTGGGATATTTCACGTCTGATGATTACCGGAGATTTCTTTTCCGGGAAATCTTTCGGGTATGACGAGGAGTGAAGCGTGGGGTAATGTTTATCGACCGTTTTGTCCGATATGATTTTAATATTTCTGTATTTGGCTCTTTGAAAAAAAAATACGAAATTTGCAAATCCGAAAGAAATATAAAACTTACATAAACAAAAGAGATTACAATGAAGAAAAGTGCACTTCAAACCGCTCGTGCTTCGTATCAGCCTAAGTTGCCCGAAGCTATTAAAAACGGCGTTACCATCGTCGAAGGCAAGGCCACGCAATCGGTTGCCGATCAGGAGGCTATCGCTAAGTTATTTCCTAACACATACGGCATGCCTGTTCTCCGTTTCGAAGCAGCTGCAAAGAAAGAATATCCGGCTATCAATGTGGGTGTTATCCTTTCTGGCGGTCAAGCTCCCGGTGGACATAATGTAATTTCTGGTCTTTTCGACGGTCTTAAAGCTCTGAATAAAGAGAGTCGTTTGTTCGGTTTCCTTTTAGGCCCCGGCGGATTGATCGAACATAAATATATGGAACTTACGGCCGATATTATCGATGACTACCGCAATACGGGCGGATTCGACATTATCGGTTCGGGACGTACCAAACTGGAAACGAAGGATCAATTCGACAGTGGTCTCGAAATTATTAAAGAGTTGGGTATCAAAGCTGTCGTTATTATCGGTGGTGACGATTCCAATACCAACGCTTGCGTGCTCGCCGAATATTATAAACAAATCGGAGCCGGAGTTCAGGTAATCGGTTGCCCGAAAACTATCGACGGAGACTTGAAGAACGAGATGATAGAGTCTTCTTTCGGTTTCGATACGGCTTGTAAAGTATATTCCGAAGTAATCGGTAACATACAACGCGACTGTAACTCGGCTAAGAAATATTGGCACTTTATCAAGCTGATGGGACGTTCGGCTTCGCATATCGCTTTGGAATGCGCTTTGCAGACTCAGCCTAATATTTGTTTGATTTCAGAGGAAATCGAGGCCAAGCAGATGACTCTCGACGATGTAGTAAACTATATCGCCGAAATCGTGGCTGCCCGTGCCGCCAAAGGTAACAACTTCGGAACGGTGTTGATTCCCGACTTATCGAATTTATCCCAGCCATGAAGCGCCTTATCGCCGAGTTGAACGACTATCTGGCTGCGAACGGTTCGGAATTCGCAATGATTAAGAAATCGGAACAAATCAATTATATCATCAAACACCTTTCTCCCGAAAATTCGGCTATCTATGCCAGCCTGCCCGAAGGTGTCGCCCGTCAGCTCACGCTCGACCGCGACCCCCACGGAAATGTTCAGGTATCGCTTATCGAAACCGAAAAACTGTTAGGCGAGATGGTCGGACGTCGTTTGGCCGAAATGAAAGCCGAAGGGAAATTCGTGGGTAAATTCGCTACGCAATTCCACTTCTTCGGTTACGAAGGCCGTTGTGCCGATCCTTCCAATTTCGATGCCGACTATTGTTATTCTCTCGGTTATACCGCAGCACTGTTGGTAGGCGAGGGTAAAACGGGTTATATGTCGTCGGTTCGCAACACGACCAAACCGGCCAGCGAGTGGATTGCCGGGGGCGTGCCTGTGACTATGATGATGAATATGGAACGCCGTCACGGAGAAATGAAACCTGTTATACAAAAAGCATTGGTTCGCCTCGATGGGGCTCCTTTCAAATATTTCGCCTCACATCGTGACGAGTGGGCTATGAACACGTGCTATGTCTATCCCGGTCCTATACAATATTTCGGTCCTACCGAGGTTTGCGACCAGCCTACCAAAACGTTGATGTTGGAACAAAACGGAACTATTTGAGAAACCGTTTTGAAGTCTCACGAAGATAAGACCGATTATTAGAAAACAAGCAGGTTGCCTGCTGCCGAAAGGCATATAATTATTCAACAAAAAATCCGCACTTGCGGCTTGCAAAATCCCCCGATACAGAGCGTTCTGTGCCGGGGGTATTTTTTTTCGTTCTTGGTAAGTAGAGATTAAGGTTCATCGATAATTAGTGTAGATTGTTCTTGTATATTTCAACCCCCTCGCCCTATGGGCACTCCCCCTATATCGCTGTGCGACACAGGGGGAGAGGTTGAATGCTTCATTTCTTTCTAATATTATATTCTAAGTTATTCTTCTTAACCCCTCTCCTCAGAAACTGTCGTTTCTTCGGTGTCTCCCCTATATCACTAACGCAACACCCCGCAATGCTACGGGGCACGGCAAGGGAGAAGGATAAATAC
>ENA-OROE01001629-OROE01001629.1-human-gut-metagenome-genome-assembly--contig:-NODE-1629-length-13540-cov-2.414312_pt1 | contig 13540 bp, 8 predicted proteins | sample MGYA00242126_ERZ509044 | MGnify/ENA primary metagenome ERZ509044 (study PRJEB26280, sample SAMEA2338716) | human gut metagenome | biome: human gut; feature: human-associated habitat; material: faeces... | reverse complement strand
ATAAACCAGCTAATTATAGTGATGTGGGTGGTGCAGCTACTCCTGTTCCTATGATGAAAACTCTTTTAGAGAAGATTATAAATTATGAGGCTATTCCACCAGATAATGATGGAAAATCTGGTATAGCTAAAGTTGATACAGCACAGAATTATACTGTTAAGGATTATACAAAATCTAACCTTAAATCAACTATTGAAACTCTTATTGATGAGGGTATTGACTTTGAGGTTATTGGTTCTGGTGATACTATTGCAAAGCAATCTCCAGCAGGAGGTACACAGCTTAAAGCTAAACCAAGTAAGTTGTTGTTAAGCCTTTCAAATAGTGGAAAAACAACTCTTGTGCCGGTTCCTGATGTTACGGGACTTAGTGCAAGTGATGCTAAGCGTATGTTGGAATCATCTGGATTTAAGTGTAGTGTAGCTGACGATAGCAATTCTAATTCAGATGAAAAGGAAACTTATGCTATTGAAACAACTACTCATGACCCACTTGAAGATGTTGAAACTACTACAGAAGAAAAGTCAGATACAGACACAAGTAAGTCTGACAAGACAAAGACCACTACATCTACAGGTAATCAGGTTTATGTACAGATGCCATCGGCAAATGTAAAGGTAGAAAGTGGAACTACTGTAAGAGTTCGAATTAAATAATTCTGAAATTCCTCGTTTAATTACGAGGAATTTTTTTATAATAGTGAATCGGAAAGATAAATCCGATGGCTTGATATATCAAGCCACAAATTAATAAAGTTAATTTGTTCTGAATAAAATTAGTTGATTAGTCAACTAATTTGTGGTAAAATGTTTTCGAAAATAGGAGGGGATTATGGAAAATAACAGAATAGGCAAATTGACGGCTGTAATACATAGAAAATCTCAATCTTTTTACACTAAAGAATTAAAAATCTACAATATTACATCCTCAGAATATCCAGTTATATTTAAACTAAGTTGTGGCGATGGTATAACTCAAGATGAAATAGTAAATGACCTTGGTATTGATAAGGGTGCAGTAGCCAGAATTATAAAATCTCTTATAGATAAGGGATTAATTGAGAAAAATAAAGATGAAGTAGATAAAAGGTGTAACAGAGTTTTTTTAACAGAAAAGGGAAAACAGGCTATTGAACCAATTAAAAAATCTATAGAAAAATGGAACGGTATAGTTACGAAAAATATGTCTGATAAAGAGGAAAAAGAGCTTAAAAGACTTTTATTAATGGCTATTGAAAATATAAAGGAGGAAATATGAATACAACAGAAGAAAAACAAATGAAAAATCCCTTAGGCTATAAATCAGAAAAGGGATTGCTTTTTCAATTTGCAGTCCCCAGTATTATAGCTATGCTTGTAGGTTCTCTTTACAATATAGTTGACCAGTTTTTCATTGGTCATAGTGTTGGAGAGTTGGGTAATGCAGCTACAAATATTTCATTCCCCTTGTCTATATCCTGTGTTGCTATTGCACTTTTGTTTGGCATAGGTGGAGCATCAGCTTTTAATATTTCTATGGGGGCAGGAGAAAAGAAAAAAGCTGTTTACTATTTGGGTAATTCAGCTGTTATGCTTTTTAGCTGTGGCATTGTTTTATGTGTAATTACATTAATGTTTCTTGAACCTTTATTGCATTTCTTTGGTTCGCCGAATAATGTTTTAGATTATGCAAAAACTTATACAGGTGTTATTGCCTTTGGTTTTCCATTTCTTATATTGACAACTGGTGGAGGGCATTTAATTCGTGCAGACGGTAGACCAAAAGTAAGTATGATTTGCAATTTAACTGGTGCAATTATAAATACATTTTTAGATGCTCTTTTTGTTTTTGGACTTAATATGGGAATGAGAGGGGCAGCTCTTGCAACAATTATAGGTCAGATATTGTCAGCTATAATGGTAATATGGTGTTTAAGCCATTGTAAAACAGTAGTAGTTGGCAAGGAACATTTAAGAGTTAGTAAAAAGATAATTTCTAGGATAATTTCTCTTGGAACTGCTCCTTTTAGTAACCAGTTGGCTATGATGGTTGTACAAATAGTTATGAATAAGTCTTTAAAATACTATGGTTCAATTTCTGTTTATGGAGAGGCTGTTCCTATTGCTTGTGCAGGTATTATAACAAAGGTAAATCAGGTGTTTATGTCCTTTGTTATTGGCATATCACAAGGACTTCAGCCTATAACCAGTTTCAATTATGGTGCAAAAAAGTATAAAAGGGTTAAAACAGCCTATACATTTGCTATAAAATGTGGCTTTGCATTGGCTATTGTGGCATTTTTGCTTTTCCAGTTAGTACCTCGCCAGATTATATCTATTTTTGGAAATGGTTCAGAGGAATACTATACATTTGCAATTAATTATTTCCATATATTCTTGTTCTTTACTTTTATAAACTTTATGCAACCAATAACTTCAAATTTCTTTACATCAATAGGTAAACCAAAGATAGGTACATTCCTATCTCTTACAAGACAGATTATTTTGCCTTTACTTATAGTAATTCCGTTGTTTATAGGTATAGACGGTGTAATGTATTCAGGACCTGTTGCCGATTTCTTTGCTGGAGTAATTTGTGTAGTTATGGTGGGGAAAGAATTTAAAAAGGATATTTATTTGGAAAAGTAGATAGATAAAAAATAAGGCGTGGAAATCAATCCACGCCTTATCTATTAAGGAGAATTTATTAAAACCAAGACATTTTAGATAGTCCTGACTTCTTACTTACTATTTGCAACCAACTTATTGCCGTCATAATCTACAACGATTGTAGTATCTGGGGCAAGGTCTTCTGCAATTATCATTCTACCAACAAGTGTTTCAATATGGCTCTGTATAAATCTCTTTAAAGGTCTTGCACCGTAAACAGGGTCATAACCGCTGTCTATAATGAAGTCCTTAGCACTAGGAGTTACCTCAAGTTTAAGTTGCTTGTCGGCAAGTCTATTTTCAAGAGAGTGGAGCATAAGGTCAACAATGCTAGTAATTTCAGTTTTAGCTAATGGTTTGTAGAATACAATTTCATCAATTCTGTTAAGGAATTCAGGTCTAAACTGTGATTTAAGTAAGTTATTAACCTGTTCTCTGGCTTCTTCGCTAATAGTGTTGTCTGGCTGAATACCGTCAAGTATAAAGCTAGAACCTAAGTTAGAAGTAAGGATAATAATTGTATTCTTAAAGTCTACAGTTCTACCCTGTGAGTCTGTAATTCTACCGTCATCAAGTACCTGTAAAAGTATATTGAAAACATCTGGGTGAGCCTTTTCAATTTCATCAAAGAGGACTACTGAATATGGTTTTCTTCTTACAGCCTCTGTAAGCTGACCGCCTTCTTCATAACCTACATATCCTGGAGGAGCTCCCACAAGACGGCTCACAGAATATTTCTCCATATATTCACTCATATCAATTCTGACAATGTTTCGTTCATCATCAAAAAGTGCCTCAGCAAGGGCTTTTGCAAGCTCTGTTTTACCTACACCAGTAGGACCTAAGAACAAGAATGAACCTATTGGTCTGTTAGGGTCCTGTATACCAGCTCTTGAACGAATAATGGCATCAGTAACAGTCTGAACTGCCTCGTCCTGACCAATAACTCTCTTGTGGAGAATTTTATCAAGGTCAAGAAGTTTCTTTCTTTCGCTTTCCATAAGCTTAGAAACAGGGATACCAGTCCAACGACCAACAATCATAGCGATTTCTTCTTCTGTAACTTTTGTACGAAGAAGCTTGTTGTCCTTGTCTTCGGCTGATTCATTAGCATTTTCAAGCTGTGCCTTTAACTTAGGTAATTCTTCATACATAAGTTTACTAGCTTTTGCGTAGTCAGAATTTCTCTGAGCAATTTCTATTTGATGATTAATGTCATCAATCTTCTGCTTAATTTCAGAAACGCTGTCAATGTCTTTCTTTTCGTTTTCCCATTTAGCTTTTAAAGCATTAAATTCTTCACGATGTTCAGAAAGTTCCTTGCGGATTTTTTCAAGTCTTTCCTTAGAAAGCTTGTCGTCTTCTTTTTTAAGTGCCATTTCCTCAATTTGGAGCTGCATAATCTTACGATTAATTTCGTCCAATTCAGTTGGCATAGAATTCATTTCTGTCTTTATAGTAGCACAAGCCTCATCAATAAGGTCAATAGCCTTATCTGGCAGGAATCTGTCTGAAATATATCTGTCTGACAAAGTAGCTGCACTTACAAGTGCGCCATCTGTAATCTTAACTCCATGGAACACTTCATATCTGTCCTTAAGACCTCTAAGGATTGAGATAGTATCCTCAACTGTAGGCTCATTTACCATAACAGGCTGGAAACGCCTTTCAAGGGCTGCATCTTTTTCAATGTACTGTCTGTATTCATTAAGTGTTGTAGCACCAATACAATGGAGCTCGCCTCTTGCAAGCATAGGCTTTAACAAGTTGCCGGCGTCCATGGCACCCTGACCTTTACCAGCACCTACAATAGTGTGCAACTCATCAATAAACATGATAATCTTGCCGTCTGATTTCTTAATTTCCTGAAGAACGGCTTTTAATCTTTCTTCAAACTCGCCTTGGTACTTAGCACCAGCAATTAATGCACCCATATCAAGTGAGAAAATTCTTCTGTCCTTTAAGTTGTCTGGTACATCGCCTTTTACAATTCTCATTGCAAGACCTTCAACAATAGCTGTTTTACCAACACCAGGTTCACCAATAAGAACAGGGTTGTTTTTAGTTTTTCTTGAAAGTATTCTGATTACATTTCTAATTTCTGTATCTCTACCAATAACAGGGTCAAGTTTGCCTTTTTCAGCTTGAGAAACAAGGTCTTGACCGTATTTTGTAAGAGCTTCATAAGTTGATTCTGGTCTGTCTGTTGTCACTCTAGTATTACCTCTAATCTCTTTCATAGCCTTTAAAAACTCTGGCTTTCTGATATTGTGTTTCTTTAATATCCCACTTACTTTTGTATCAGGACTTTCGATAATAGCCTGAATAATGTGTTCTGTACTTACATATTCATCTTTCATAGAAGATGCGATACTTTCAGCCTTTGCAAGAATTGTGTTTACATCAGCTGAAATATATATTTTTCCTTGTTCTACACCTGAACCAGTAACGCCAGGGAGAGAAGAAACTGCCTGTTTTACATCAAAAGCAAGCTGATTTACATCAACACCCATTTTTCTGAATATTTCTGCACCAATGCCACCGTCTTGAGCAATTACTGCATATAAAAGATGACATTCTTCTATTTGGGTGTTGTTATGCTCTGCAGCAAGACTTTGGGCAAGCTGTAAAGCCTCTAATGATTTTTGTGTAAATTTCTCTAAATTCATAAACAAACCCCCTAAATAATATAGTCTGCTTTTTCAAGGTTTTTAAGATACATTTTTTCGGCTTTCGTCGAATCATTTGTATCAAAATAAAATTTCATTACACTATCAAAGTTTTCGATATATGCTGTTATTAAACTGCCAATAGTGTTTTCATCATATTGGTCAGTTGGCAGATATAACTCACGAACATATTTACCCTTGGAAATTGTAAATGATAATTCACAAGGCATTTTTCCGTCAAGGTATTTAAGTTCTATGGCACTCCATACATTAAGGAACTTATCCAATTCCTCTAAAAGGGTGGAGTTCTGAGTTCGCATTGTCACTCTCAATTCGCCTTTTTTGTTACTTCCACCTTTGTTAAGAACTACTTGATACTTAACACTAGGGTTATATTTGTATTTAAAAGGGCTTTTAATGTTAAGGGAGGAATCTCCCGTATTCATTAAAATCTGAAACAGTTCTGTGGAATCAAGGCTCTTTTCTAGATAGCCTAAAATATTCCTTATTCTCTGTTCAGGAGTTGTGTATGACACTCTTTCTGCCAATATCCTATTAATCATACTAGACCTGTTCGTACCATTTTGGTAAGCTAGTCGGTCTATCGCTTCAACAACAGCATCATTGAGAACTATGCTGTATACACTATTTGCCATACCTTCACCTCCGTTTGTAAATACATTGTACCACCATAAATATAATTTGTCAATAGTTTTATATAAATATTTTTACAAAGTTTGAAAACTTTTTTCATATTAATTGCTTTTAAGGTGGTTAATATGTTATAATAATGGGCAAGTATGTATAGAGAAATTTAGTAAGGAGAATATATATGAGTTCTGATAGACAATCGAGAATTAGAAACTTTAGTATTGTAGCCCATATTGACCATGGTAAGTCTACATTAGCTGATAGACTTATACAGCGTTCTGGTCTTTTGACAGAGAGAGAAATGCAGGCACAGGTTCTTGATAATATGGACCTTGAAAGAGAAAGAGGTATTACAATTAAGGCACAGGCTGTTCGTCTTATTTATAAGGCAGAAGATGGACAGGAATATACACTTAACTTAATTGATACTCCGGGCCATGTTGACTTTAATTACGAGGTATCAAGAAGTTTGGCAGCTTGTGACGGTGCTATACTTGTAGTAGATGCTGCTCAGGGTGTAGAGGCACAGACTTTGGCAAATGTTTATCTTGCTTTAGATAATGACCTTGAAGTAGTTCCAGTTATTAACAAAATTGATTTACCTAGTGCTGACCCAGATAGAGTAAAGGCTGAAATTGAAGATGTTATTGGTCTTGATGCAGAAGATGCACCTCTTATTTCAGCAAAGGCTGATATTAATATTGACCAGGTATTTAAAAAGATTATTGAAGATATTCCTGCTCCAGAGGGCGATGAAAATGCTCCTTTAAAGGCACTTATTTTCGATAGCTTTTATGATAGCTATAAGGGTGTTATAGTATTTATGCGTGTCTTTGACGGTACTGTAAAGAAGGGCGATAGAGTTCGCTTTATGGCAACTAACAAGGAATTTGATGTTGTTGAAGTTGGTGCTTTTGGTGCAGGTCAGTTTATTCCTACTGAAAAATTACAGGCTGGTGATGTAGGTTACTTAACAGCAAGTATCAAAAATGTAAGAGATACTCATACTGGTGATACTGTAACTCTTGCAAATAATCCTGTTAAAGAGGCTTTACCTGGTTATAAGAAAGTAAATTCAATGGTTTACTGTGGTATATTCCCAGCAGACGGTTCAAGATATCAGGATTTAAGAGATGCTCTTGAAAAATTACAGTTAAATGATGCAGCTCTTAACTTTGAGGCAGAAACTTCTGTAGCCTTAGGTTTTGGTTTCCGTTGTGGTTTCTTAGGCTTATTACATTTAGAAATTATTCAGGAAAGATTGGAAAGAGAATATAACCTTGATTTGGTTACAACTGCTCCATCTGTTATTTATAAGGTTTATTTAACAGACGGTACTCATTTCGACTTATCTAATCCTAGTGATTTACCAGACCCAAGTACAATCGTTAAAATGGAAGAACCTATTGTAAAGGCTGAAATTATACTTCCAACAGAGTACATTGGTACAATTATGGAACTTTGCCAGCAAAGACGAGGCGAATATTTAGGTATGGAATATATTGAATCTACAAGAGCCGTACTTAATTATAAATTACCATTAAATGAAATTATATACGATTTCTTTGATGTTCTTAAATCTCGTTCAAGAGGTTACGCAAGTTTTGACTATGAATTAATCGGATACAGAGAAAGTAAACTTGTTAAACTTGATATGCTTGTAAATAGAGAAGTTGTAGATGCCCTTAGCTTTATTGTTCACGAAGATAGTGCAGCAGAAAAGGGTAGAAAAATGGCTGAAAAGTTAAAGAAAGAAATTCCAAGACACCAGTTTGAAATTCCTATTCAGGCAGCTATTGGTAATAAGGTAATTGCAAGAGAAACTATTTCAGCATATAGAAAAGATGTACTTGCTAAGTGTTACGGTGGCGATATTTCTCGTAAAAAGAAACTTCTTGAAAAGCAGAAAGAAGGTAAAAAGAGAATGCGTCAGGTTGGTAGCGTGGAAGTTCCACAGGCAGCATTTATGTCCGTTCTCAAACTTGATGATGAATAATAAAATAGCATTATATATACACATACCTTTTTGCGTAAGCAAGTGTAAATACTGTGATTTCCTTAGTTTCCCCAATATGGAATGTAGACAGGAATATATTGACTCTCTTGTCAGAGAAATAAAGGCTTTTGAAACTGACAATGTTGTAAAAAGTGTCTTTATTGGTGGAGGTACACCGTCAGTTATTGAAAGTAGTTTAATAGGGCAGATTTTTACTGCCCTTGAAAAGTTTACTTTTGATAAAAATTGTGAAATAACAATAGAGGCAAACCCAGGCACATTGACAGAAGAAAAATTAAAGGATTATAAGTCCTTTGGTATTAACAGAATAAGTATTGGTTTACAGGCTTGGCAAAATCATTACTTGAAAAAACTAGGCAGAATTCATACTGTTGAGGAGTTTTTACATTCCTATACTATGGCTAGAAAAGCAGGCTTTGACAATATAAATGTGGATTTGATGTTTGACTTGCCAGACCAAACTTTTGAGGAATGGAAAGAGAGTCTTGAAAATGTATGTGCTTTAGAACCTCAGCATATTTCAGCTTACAGTCTTATTATTGAAGAGGGTACGCCTTTTTACGATATGGACTTAAACTTGCCTAATGAAATACAGGATAGGGAAATGTACCATTTTGCACAGGATTTTCTAAAAGAAAAAGGTTTTCATCAATATGAAATTTCCAATTTTGCAAAAGAGGGAAAAGAGTCGGTTCATAATAATGTGTATTGGATAAGGGGAGATTATAAGGGCTTTGGACTTGGTGCATCAAGCCTTGTAAATAACCATCGACTTAAAAATACTGAAAATATGAATGACTATATTGTAGGCACTTATGTAGTGGAAAACGAAGAACTTACAAAAGAGGATATTTATTCTGAATTTATGTTTTTAGGTCTTAGAAGAAATGAGGGTATTAATGTAAAGAGTTTCAAAAAACTTTATGGCGATGACATATATGATATTTACGGAGAAGCAATAAATACCCATATTTCAGACGGTCTATTGGAAAAGTGTGGAGATAATATAAGACTTACAAGAAAAGGTTTAGATTTGGCAAATACAGTTTTTGTGGATTTTGTGTAGAGATATATTAAGGTAGGCGAAAAGCCTACCTTTTTTGTTATTAACATAACTCTTTCATAATATAATATATAAAGAAATACAGGTGATATTATGGAGAGAGTGACCTTAAAATCAAGGCGTAGATTAGCTTTTATGCTTTTTGCATTTGAATTTTTGCTTTTATGCCTTATTTTTAGAATTTTTTACATACAATATTTTAAAGGACCTTTTTATCAGAAATTGGCTTTTGAACAACAGACAAGGGACAGACTTATTTCTCCTGTCAGAGGTCAAATATTAGATAGAAACAATACACCTATAGCAACATCTAAAAGTGTTTCTGCTATAAGTGTTATTCACGCACAGGTTAAAGAGCCTGAAAAGGTTGCTAAAATACTTTCTGAAAAAATGGATTTAGATTATACAGAAACTCTTGAAAAAATAAACAAAAGAGTCGCCTTAATGCGTATAAAAACAAAAGTTGATAAGGCTAATGGCAAGGAAATAGCAGACCTTAATTTAAAAGGTGTTGTTGTGGACGAGGACATACAGAGAATTTATCCCTTTAATAATTTAGCTTCCCATGTTATTGGTTTTGTGGGAAAGGATAATCAGGGGATTATAGGGCTTGAGGCTAAGTATGAACAATATTTAAAAGGAGAAAAGGGCAAAATACTGACACAGACAGACGGTAGGGGCGATGAATTAAAAAATAGTGAACAGGACAGAAAACCGGCAAAAGAGGGCTACAATTTGGTTACGACTTTAGATATTAATTTACAGCAGTATGCAGAACAGACTTTAGAAAAGGCTGTTATAGGGAAAAATGCAAAAAGAGGTTCTGTAATAATGATGAATCCACAAAATGGAGAAATACTGGCTATGGCTTGTAAACCGGATTTTAACTTAAACGAACCTTATAAACTGAATACTACGGATGAAGTAAAGGATAAAAACTATGCCTTAAATCAAATGTGGAGAAATTTCAATATTAACGATACCTATGAGCCGGGGTCTACATTTAAGGTTATTACTTCATCGGCCGGTTTACAGGCTGGGGTTGTAAAGCCTGATGATACTTTTAACTGTGGTGGAGGTAGAACAGTAGGTGGAAGATATATCAAGTGTTGGCGTTCTCCTAGAAGTCATGGCTCAGAAACATTTGTACAAGGTGTTCAAAATAGTTGTAACCCTGTTTTTATGGATGTGGCAGAAAGATTGGGCAGTTCGCAATTTTATGACTACCTTATTAAATTTGGCTTTGATAGAAAAACTGGTGTAGACTTGCCTGGCGAGGCTGTTGGTATTATGTATAAAAAGAATAAAATAGGACCAGTAGAACTTGCTACTATGGGTTTTGGCCAGTCCTTACAGATTACACCAATACAGCTTATAAGAGCTATTTCGGCATCTATAAATGGTGGTAGGTTGGTTACACCTCATGTTGCCAAGGCTTTAAGTGATGAAAAAGGAAACATTGTAAAAGAGTTTGAATATGGCAATGGAACACAGATTTTATCAAAAGAGACCTCTGACACTATGAGAAATATTCTTGAAAGTGTAGTAGAAATAGGTACAGGAAATAAGGCGTATATTCCCGGCTTTAGAATAGGTGGAAAAACCGCTACAAGTGAAAAATTGCCAAGACGCTCAGGCAAGTATATAGCCAGTTTTTGTGCCTTTGCTCCGGCTGAAAAACCACAGGTAATTACATTGGTGCTTATTGATGAACCAAAAGGGGTATACTATGGAGGACAGGTGGCAGGTCCGGTAATGAAAGAAATACTTTCCAATTCTTTGCCATACTTAGGTATAGAGCCTATATATAATGAAAATGAGCAAAAAATGAAGGGCATAGGTACATTTACTGTTGAAAATTATATAGGACAAAATGTAGACAAATTAAGACAGGAATTGACAAAAAACAATATAAATTTACAGGTTATAGGGGAGGGAAAAACTGTAGTTAAACAGTTCCCTAAGGAAAAAACGGTTATAAATCAAAATACTAAAATTATTGTCTATACATAATTGTGAAAATGGTGTATAATAAAATATAAAAGTAAAATCTGATACTAGGCTTACTATGCCTATATATAAAGGAGAGAGCTTATGATATTAAAGGATATATTAAATGGCGTATCCGGTACATTGTTGCAGGGGGATTTGCAACAGGAAATCAATAGCATTACCATTGATTCAAGAAAGACAGAAAGTAATGTGCTTTTTGTAGCTATTAAAGGTATGAAGGTTGATGGTCATAGCTTTATTGGTGGAGCTTATGAAAAGGGATGCAGAGCTGTTATTGTTGAGGAAGATGTGGAAAATTTACCACAGGATATGACAGTATATAAGGTTTCTGAAAGCAGAGAGGCTCTTACTGTTATAGCTGGCAATTTCTATGAACACCCATCTAAAAAGTTAAATATGATTGGTGTTACAGGAACTAACGGCAAAACAAGTACAACATATTTTATGGAATCTATTTTAAATACGATAGGACATAAAACAGGTGTTATAGGTACTGTTGAAACTAGAATTGGTGGCAAGAAAAGAGATATTAAGTTTGCCACAAGTACAACTCCAGATACTCTTGACTTAAATGCTATATTAAAGTTAATGGCTGACGAAAATGTAGAAGACCTTGTTATGGAAGTTTCTTCTCATGGTTTGGCATTAAAGAAAGTCGATGGTATTGATTTTAACATTGGTATTTTTACAAATCTTACACAGGACCATTTGGATTTCCACAAGACTATGGAAAACTATTGCCTTGCTAAGGCTAAATTATTCAAAATGTGTAAGACAGGTATTATAAATGTAGATGACAAGTGGAGTCAGAAGATTATTGATGAAGCTACTTGTGATATTATTACTTACAGTATTGATGAACCTAGTGATTTACAGGCTAAAAACATTCACTACTTAATGGATAGAGTAGTATTTACAGTTAATATTAATGGTGCTGATGTTGATTTTAACTTAAAAGTTCCAGGCAGATTTAGTATTTACAATGCTTTAGGTGTTATTGGTGCTGCTCTTTCAATGGGTATTGCTGTTGATGATATTCAGACAGGTATTAACGCTATAAAGGGGGTACCGGGAAGAATACAGTCTGTTCCAAACGACAAGGGCTTTAATGTAATTGTAGACTATGCTCACACTCCAGATGGTCTTGAAAATATTTTAAATGCTGTCAGAGAGTTTACAAAGGGTAAGGTTATTACTGTCTTTGGTTGTGGTGGCGACAGAGATAAGACAAAGCGTCCTATTATGGGTGATATTGCTGCTAGATTGGGAGATTATTCTATTATTACTTCTGATAATCCAAGGTCTGAAGAACCTATTGATATTATCAATCAGGTTGAAGAAGGTGTACGCCCAGTAACTGATGATTACGAAAAAATTGTTGATAGAAAAGAAGCTATTTTCAGAGCTGTTGCTATTGCAAAGGCTGGAGATAGTGTTGTAATTGCCGGTAAGGGTCACGAAGACTACGAAATTTTCAAGGATAAGACTATTCACTTTGACGATGTAGAAGTTGCCAAGGAAGCTTTGGAGGAAATATAAAATGAAACTTACTTTAGAAGAAATTGCTAAGGCTGTTGAGGGTAGACTTATAGGAGATAATGCTGTTGTTACGGCTGTTTCTACTGACACAAGAACTATTTCTGAGGGAGCATTATTTATTCCACTAAAGGGAGCATCTTTTGATGGCCACAAGTTTATAGATGTAGCTGTTGAAAATGGAGCAGTAGCTGTTATTTCTCAGGAAGAGGTTACTACTACTGTTCCTGTAATTATGGTTGAGGATACTCACAAGGCTTTAGGCGATTTAGCCAGATATTATCGTTCTATTCATAAAATTCCTGTTGTCGGCATTACAGGAAGTACAGGCAAAACAACAACAAAGGATATTGTGGCATCTGTTCTTGCACAGAAATACAATGTTTTGAAAACAGAGGGCAATTTTAACAATGATATTGGTGTACCTCTTACACTTTTCAGATTAGAAGATGACACAGAATGTGCTGTTATTGAAATGGGTATGAACCATTTTGGAGAAATCAGCTATCTTACTCATATTGCAAATCCTGATATGGCTGTTATTACAAATGTTGGTGTTTCCCACATTGAAAACTTAGGTTCAAGAGAGGGCATTTTAAAAGCTAAATGTGAAATGTTTGAGTCTATGGAAGACGGATACAAGGTTCTTAATGGCGATGACGATATGCTTATTACAGTAAAGGATAAGTACAAAAATATTTGCTATTTTTCAATGAATGATAAAAATGCAGAGGTTTATGCAGATAACATTCAGCCAAAGGGAATAGAGGGTATTTCTTGTACTATACATACAAAAGATGTTTCCTTTGATGTGAATATCCCTGTACCAGGACTTCATATGGTAAGTAATGCTATGGCAGCAACTGCTATTGCCTTAAAAATTGGTCTTAATGCAGAGGAAATAAAAAAGGGTATTGAATCTTTTGTACCTACAAAAATGAGA